>Ga0102810_1000327_pt1 | contig 16893 bp, 14 predicted proteins | sample ColrivemetaGS573_FD_84506 | JGI IMG/M metagenome (GOLD analysis project Ga0102810, IMG submission 84506) | Estuarine microbial communities from the Columbia River estuary - Ebb tide ETM metaG S.573 | ecosystem: Environmental > Aquatic > Marine > Intertidal zone > Estuary | place: USA: Columbia...
ATTGCAATTAACAAGTTCAAAGGAAAAGGTGGTACCAATAGAGATTTTTTATGGTTTGGATATAGATTAATTAAAAATTTAAATTTAGGAATAGAAACATCATACATCTTCGGAAGTTCTGAAAATACGCTTTTAAATAGAAGAAATGGTGTTATATTAGCCACAATGCATAAAACTAACTCTACTGTTACTGGAGTTGCTGCAAAAGTAGGAATGATATACGATACAAAAATCAGCGATAAATTGACCTTGAAAATTGGTGGCGTTGTAAATTTAAAAAATGACTTAACTAATGAGGGAGAAGAATATTTATTCTCATTAGTAAGTACTAATGATGATGCGGTTAGCCCGAGAGATACACTTATAAATAATTCTTTTAAAAACGACATAAAAAATCCTTTGAGAACTACCTTGAGTACAGGAATAGGTCAAGAAAATAAATGGTATGCCGGAATTGAATACAGTTTTAAAGACCCTTTAGATTTTACAGATGCTGTTCTTGATCAAAATTCTGTTGTTTCATATAGTAAATCAAGCAGAGTGTCTATTGGAGGGTTTTATTTACCTAAATTTAATTCGATCACAAGTTATTGGAGCCGAATCACTTATAGGGCCGGTCTTAATTACAAAAAAACCGGATTAATGGTAAATAACACGGAAGTAAATGATTTTGGCATGTCTTTTGGAGTAGGATTACCAATGGGCAAGCAATTGTCAAATATCAACGTAGGATTTGAACTAGGAAAAAGAGGGGAGTTGAAAAACCAACTTATTAAAGAGAATTATCTTAACTTTCGCCTCAGTTTAACCCTGAACGATAAATGGTTTAATAAACGGAAATTAAATTAATATAAAATTACCAAAATGAGAAAAAATATTACATACTTAGCAATGAGCTTATTTCTGCTAATGGGGATGAGTAATGTTTTTGCGCAAGACAAATATGGTGCAGAGCCAGAAAAATGCGGTCAATATTTATCTCTTTTTCATGAAAGTGTTAAAGGAAAAAACTTTAAAGATGCTTATGAGTACTGGTTATGGTGCTTTGAAAACTGTCCGAAAGCCTCAAAATTAATCTATAGTGATGGTTTAAAAATTGCTGAAGACAAAGCTGAACAAGGTGAAAAAGAAGTTGCCGGCAAATTGATTGATGACATATACACCAAAAGGGTGCAATATTTTCCAGACAACTTAGGTAAAGTTTATAGTGATTGGTCTATTAGCCTAGAAGAAAGAGGAGAATCAAATGAAAAAGTTTTTGAAAAATTAGACTTAGGTTTTAAAGCAGACCCTTCAGGTTTGAGTGTTAAAAATATGGCCAAATATTTTCAAGAAGTAACCAATAGAAATAAAGACACTAATGTTCAAAAAGTTTTTGATACTTATGATGATGTTTTAGAGGCTGTTAACGTTAAAATTGATAAATTATCTCAAGAATTAGATAAAGTTAATACTAAAGAGACGGCGGGGCAAAAACTTAGTTCTAGAGATAAAAGGAAACAAAAAAATAATGGGATTAATCTAAGAGGATTAGGTCAGGTTGAAGACGTTTTAGATCAAATTATAGGTGAAGTTGCTACTTGTGACAGGTTAATTCCACTTTATGATAAAAGTTTTGAAGAAAATAAAAATAATGCTGTTTGGTTACGAAGAGCTGCATCTAGGTTAAATGCAAAAGAATGTACTGAAGATGCAATGTATCCTAAAATCGTAGAAGCATATGTTCATGCCGATCCTTCTCCAAGTGCTTTTATCTTCTATGCTCAGGTTCTTGAAGAAAGAGGTCAGGCTAGTAAAGCGATAGAATACAGAAACAAAGCTGTTGATATAGAAACGAATCCTTATAAGAAAGCAAAATATTTATACCAAATTGCAAATACTATGAAGAGAAGAAGCAAATCTGAATCTAGAAGATATGCTTTAAGGGCTTTACAAGCACAACCAAGTTTAGGACATGCTTATTTATTAATTGCAAATTTATACGCCAGTAGCGCTAATAGTTGCGGTACGGATGAGTTTAGTAAAAGAATGGTTTATGTGGCCGCGGCCGATAAAGCACGTCAGGCTAAAGCGGTAGACCCTAGTATAACTTCTACAGCTAACAGATATATAAAGAGCTACGATGCTAATTCGCCTTCAACAAAAATGATCTTTCAAATGGGATTGAAATCTGGCACACCTCATAAAGTTGAATGTTGGATTGGGGAAACCGTTAGAATTCCATAACTTTAACTGATGCTTAAATCAGTTAATCATAACATCAAAAACATTGCTACTATCCTAATAGTAGCAATGTTTTTTTCTTGTGGCAATGACCTAAAAGAGGTTCAAGACTTTTTAGCTGATAAAAATTTACCTGTTGGTGTTGCTAAAAATGTCAATTTAATTCATACCGATTCCGGAAGGGTTAAAACAAAGCTCATATCACCCTTACTGCACGATTTTAGCAACAGAACGGAACATCCTTATCAAGAATTTCCCAATGGTATTGAAATCATTACTTTTGACAAGTATGGTGATTCAATTACACTAATCGCTGATTACTCTAAAACATATAGTAAAACAGGTATTTCTGAAGTGTCCAAAAATGTAGTTGTAACAAATCATAAGGAAAAAACTAAATTATTTACTGAACAGCTTTTTTGGGATCAAACCACTCACTATATTTATACCGAAAAATCTTTTAGATTAATTACAAAAAATGATACGATTAACGGTAGAGGATTTGAATCAAATGAAGATTTGTCTAAAGTAAATATGAAAGATATTAGCGGCACGGTTTATATTGTTGAAAATCAATAATAATAAAAGTGAAGATCATATAATCTGTTAATTTTATTTATAAAAATTATAAAACCATGACAAAATTTTGGAAATTTTTTGAAATAGGATATTTAATTATAGCTATCGTTTTAATTTATGAAACCATTTCAAGATGGAATTCTGAAAGAGAAAAAGCCTATCTGTTTTTGGGATTTTCTGTATTAGCAATGTTGATGTATTTTTTTAAAAAACGCTTTAGAAAAAAAGTGGAAGCTAGAAATAACGATCAAAAAAATCATTAATTGGAACTACAAGTACTTATCATACTCATTTCAATTTTGCTTTCTGCTTTCTTTTCTGGAATGGAAATAGCATTTTTCTCTTCAAACAAAATGCATATTGAACTGGAAAAGAAAAAAGGAAATTTTTTAGCTAAAATATTACAAAACCTAACCGATAACCCTTCAAAGTTTATTACTACCATGTTGGTTGGTAATAATATTGCCCTGGTAATTTATGGTTATTTTATGGGCGAGTTACTTATGCCTTATTTAGAGCCTTTTGTCACTAATAGTTTCTTAATATTATTAATACAAACTTTAATATCAACTATTATCATTTTAGTAACCGCCGAGTTTTTGCCAAAAGCTATTTTTAGAATTTACGCTAATGAATTTCTTAAAATATTTGCTTTACCCGCATACCTCTTCCTTTTATTGTTTTATGTCATTTCAATGTTTATCATTTTCATTTCTGACTTTATTCTTCGTGTTTTTTTCAACACCAAAGAAGATAACGTTCAACTTGCATTTACGAAAGCTGAATTGGGTCATTATATAACTGAACAGCTAGAAACGGTTAATGATGATGATGAAGTTGACTCTGAAATTCAAATTTTTCAAAACGCTCTGGAATTTCATAATGTGAAAGCTCGAGAAGCTATGATTCCAAGAACAGATATGATAGCTATCGAGGCGCATGACACCATCAAAAATCTTAAAGTTAAATTTGTAGATACGGGCTTGTCTAAAATTATCGTCTATAACAACTCATTAGATGACATTATTGGGTATGTTCATGTTTTTGAATTATTAAAAAAACCGAAAACTATTAAGTCTATATTGCTGCCGATTGAAGTAGTTCCGGAAACGATGATGATTAATGACGTTTTAAATGAACTGACTAAAAGACAAAAAAGTATAGCAATTGTCTTGGATGAATATGGCGGAACTTCTGGCTTAATTACTATTGAAGATATCATTGAAGAGTTATTTGGTGATATTGAAGATGAACATGATTCCTTTGAATTATTAGAAAAAAAGATCAACGATCGTGAATTTGAATTTTCTGCTCGTTTAGAGGTTGATTACATTAATGAAACTTATAATTTATCACTACCTGAAGATGATGCTTATGAAACACTTGGGGGGCTAATTGTTGACTCCATCGAAAACATTCCGCATCAAGATGAAATAATAGAAATTGAAAACTTTCAATTTACTATTACTGAAGTTTCTTCATCAAAAATTGAAAAGGTTTTTTTAAAAGTTTTATTTAAAGAGGAATAGACTACTCTTTAGCACAAATTTACTTCTCATTCTGCTTTCATAATTAAAACGGATATTGTATTTTCGCACACTGAATTTAAAAGAATCGAAAAATGGCAATATTATCTAAAATTAGAGAACGTTCATTATTTTTAATCATAATTATAGGATTAGCATTATTTTCATTTGTATTGTCTGGAGTTTTTACTGGTAATGGAGGTGGAAACAGCAAAAATTCTGTTGGCGAAATTAATGGAGAAAACATTAGTACCCAAGAGTTTGCAGAGTTAGTAGAGCAACAAAGAGCAAGAACTGGAACAAGAGGCTCACAAATGCAAGGCGTAAATGCTGCTTGGGATAATTTAGTTAGAGAAAAAGTTTATAAAACTCAATTAGAGAAATCTGGAATTATTGTTGGTGAAAAAGATGTTTGGGATGAAATTGTAAGTCAACCATTTGTTCAAACTAATCCTCAATTTCAAAATGAAGCAGGATTGTTTGACGAAGAAAAATTCAAAGAATATATTGCAACTTTAAAAGATGCTGCCACTGAGGATGAACAAGGAAAAGCAACCTGGTTAAGTTGGCTTAATTATGAATCAAATATTAAATCTAATTTACAAATAAGAACTTACAATAATTTAATAACAGCCGGTTTAGGCGCAACATTAAAAGAAGGTGAGCATTTTTATGTTGATAACAGCACAAAATTAGATTTAGAGTATGTTTATATACCTTACACGTATATAGCAGATAGTTTAGTTACTGTTTCAGATGATGAAATTAAAAATTATGTTAAAAAAAATCCGGAAGATTATAGAACGGAAGCTTCTCGGAATTTAAGTTTTGTGAAATTTGATATTATAGCAACCCTTGAAGACGAGCAAGCAATTAAACAACAACTACAAGATATAATTAGCGACCGGGAGGAATATAGTTCAGCAGCAAAATCTAATATTCAAATTTCTGGATTTGCTAATACTGAAAATGTGGAAGAGTTTTTTAGGGATAATAGTTCAGACACTCCATTAGATAATAAGTTCTATACCAGCTCTAAGTTAAATCAAACTATCGCTGATAGTATTTTTAAATTAAAGACAGGAGAAATTTACGGGCCTTATAAAGATGGAGAGTTTTATAAACTTTCAAAATTAGTGGAGGCAAAACAAATGCCGGATTCTGTGAAGGCTAGACACATTTTAATTCCATTCCTAGGCGCCAGAAGTGCAGCCCCTTCGATAACTCAAAATGAAATAGAAGCAAAAAATACTGCCGACAGTCTTTTAGTTATTCTTAAAAAAGACAAATCTAAATTTGAAGATTTCGTGACCAAATTTTCCTCAGATAATGGAAGTATCAGCAAAGGTGGTAAATACGACTGGTTTCCTTATGAAAGAATGGTTCCTGAATTTAGAGATTTTTCTTTTGAAAACAAAGTTGGTGATATTGGTATAGTAAAAACTGATTTTGGCTTCCATATTATTGAAATAGAAGGACAAAAAAATAAACAACCAGCATTAAGAATTGCAACCTTTTCAAGAAAAATTGTTGCATCTGAAGAAACAGAAAATAATATATTTCAAAAAGCAGAAACCTTTGCTTCAGAATTATCACAAGGTAAAGATATATTAGAATTAGCTAAAGAAGATTCTTTAACAGTGCAGCCTGTTTTAAGCTTAAAAGCCTTGGACGAAAGAGTTTCAACACTAGGTGATCAAAGGCAAATTGTTAGATGGGCTTTTGAAAACTCAACGAAGGAAGACGATATTAAGCGATTTGATATTGAAAAGGTTATGCAGTTGTTCAACTAACAGCAAAACGTAAAAAAGGATTAAGTTTAGGTAATTTTAAATTTTCAATAAGAAATATTTTATTAAACGAAAAAAGGGCAGCCCTTATTAAGCAAAAGATAAAAGGAGATAACCTTGAAGAAATTGCTAAAGCCTTTAATAAAACGGTGAGCTCATCTAAAGCTGTATCCTTAGGAAGTCCCGTATTACCAGGAGTTGGTAGGTCGACAGAAATAGTTACTATTCTAACAAACTTAGAAGAAAATAAAACCTATACAGGCATTGAGGCTCAAAATGGTGTTTTTGTCGTTAAAATTATCAAAAAAGATACACCAACTGTACTTGATAATTATAAGAACTTTAGTTATACTATTTTAAATGCTAGAAAGGCAAAAAGCACCCAGTCTTTTGAAGCTATGAAAAAAATGGCTGATATAGAAGATAATAGGGCTACAATCTATTAATTGACTAATAAGTAAACCCGTTAAAAAAATAGTCGTAAAAAGTTATATTAGCTTAACTTTTATTATATTTGCGCTTAATGTCTATGCCATTGTGGCATAGATTAACAATAGAAACAGAAACTATAAATTAAAATTATTTAAAATGAAACATTTAAAAAAAGTTTTATTCGTTTTAGTACTTTTTGCTAGCATTAGCATGAGTGCTCAAGATGAAAACAATCCTTGGTCAGTTGATTTTGGAGTAAATGCGGTTGACTTTTACCCAACGAATCAGACTCAAGCTGGAATGGGAAAATGGTTTGATCAATTCGTAAACGTTGACGGCCATTACAATGTAATCCCTTCTATTTCAAGAGTAAGAGTTGGTAGATATTTAACTGATGGATTTTCAGTTGGTGTTGCTGGGTCTTTAAACAAAATTGAAAAAATGGGAGAGTCTTCAGTGAATGATTTATCTTATGTCGGTGCAGACTTAGATATTCGTTATGACTTGAATAACCTTTTTGGTGACTCTAAATGGTTTGATCCTTATGTATCTGTTGGTGGTGGTTATACCTTTCTTGATTCTGAAGGTTCTGGTACTTTTAACGGAGGTGCAGGTTTAAATTTCTGGTTTAATGATTTCCTAGGAATTAATTTACAATCTGTTTATAAGCATTCTTTCGACGAAGTTCGTCAATTACCTCATTTTCAACATGCTTTAGGTATTTCTGTGAAATTTGGCGGAAAAGATACTGACAATGATGGTGTTTATGACAAAGATGATGAATGTCCTGAAGTATTTGGCCTTGAAGCATTCAACGGTTGTCCTGATACTGATGGCGATGGCATAAAAGACGGTGATGACGCTTGTCCTAATACTGCTGGTTTAGCTGCATTAAACGGATGTCCTGATGCTGATGGAGACGGTGTAGCTGATAAAGATGACCAATGTCCAAACGATGCTGGTACTGCTGCAAATAATGGTTGCCCAGATGCTGACGGTGATGGCCTTTATGACAAAGATGATTCATGTGTTGATGTTGCTGGTCCAGCTGAAAATAAAGGTTGTCCTTGGCCTGACACTGATAATGATGGTGTTTTAGACAAAGATGATAACTGTGTTAATGAAGTAGGTCCTGCTTCTAACCAAGGTTGTCCAGAAAAAATTATTACTGAAGAAGCAAAAGTAAAATTAGATAATTTTGCAAAAGCTATTTATTTTAATAGTGGTAAATCAACTTTTAGATTAGGCGTAACTGATAATTTAGATCTTATTTCAGACATTATGATTGAATTTAAAGATTCTGATTTTAGTATTGATGGTTATACTGATAGTGTAGGTTCTGCTAAACTGAATCAAGGTTTATCTGAAAAAAGAGCTAAAGCTGTTTTAGATTATTTAGTATCTAAAGGTGTGTCTGCTGAAAGACTTAAATCTAATGGTTTTGGTGAAGCTAATCCAATTGCTTCAAATAATACCAGATCTGGTAGAGCTAAAAATAGAAGAGTTGAGATTAATTTAGCAAAATAATTAAATCTTCATAAAAATTAAAAGCCGTACTTTATAAAGTGCGGCTTTTTTTATTGTTACAACATTTGTAAATTCGTTTTATGCAAACTTTCATAAACGATGTTGTTAATGATATTCTCTCTAAGACTCAAAACTTATCTGATCATACAATCGTGTTACCGAGTAGAAGAGCTGGAGTATTTTTAAAAGACCAACTAAAATTATCTTTAAAATCACCAACTATATTACCTAAAGTAATTAGTATTGAAGAGTTTATTGCTCAATTATCGTCCATAAATTTAATTGATACCACCACTTTATTATTTGAATTCTATTTCATCTACACCAAACATACACCTACCGAAAAAAGGGAAACTTTTGATCAGTTTTCGACATGGGCTACAATATTACTGCAAGATTTTAATGAAATTGATCGTCATTTAATAGACCCAAACTACATTTTTAGTTATTTAAAGGATATTCAAAGGTTTGAAGAATTATTAGAAGGTGAAAAGAAAACAGACATAATTAATAATCGCATTCAGTTTTTTGAAAAATTAGAAACTTATTATTCTGCATTACGCACTCATTTACTAGATAAAAAAATAGGGTATCAAGGGCTTCAATACAGGGAAGCATCTGACAATATTTATTTTTTTATTAATTCACTTCAAAGTAACCAGATTACATTAGTTGGTTTTAACGCGCTAAATAAGGCAGAAGAACATATTTTTAAAGAATTATTGAACCATGACGTTGCAACAATTTATTGGGATATAGATAACTTCTATTATAAGACAAACCATAACGCTTCCTCATTTATAAAACAATATCATAATAATTGGGACTATTATAAAAATCACGAATTTAATTGGAAAACGGATCATTTTTCATCCAAAAAAAACTTCCAGATTATAGGTGCTCCAAAAAACATTTCACAAATAAAATATGCCGGAGAAATTTTAAAGACCATTAAAGACACCACCGACGATTATAAAAATACTGCCCTCGTGTTGGCAGACGAATCCCTGTTGACCGCAACTCTTAACTCCTTACCTAAGGCTGTTGAAAATGTTAATATTACCATGGGCTATGAGCTTAAAAACATTCCCATGGCGAATCTGTTCGAGTCCCTAATTAAATTACATCTCAATGGTAAAAACAAAAGATTTTACTATAAAGATATCTTATCTCTTTTGGGGCAAAATCACATCAAAAATCTTTGTACTACATCCAATTTATGTGACACTCTAATTTCAAATATTACATCCAATAATTATACTTATTTATCCAAAGACGATCTACAAAAGCTATCAGAAAATAATCATGAAACTTTCAATCTGATTTCATTTTTATTTAATTTTTGGAATGATGATGTCGATACAGCCATAGTAAATTGTATAAACCTAATTACCTTAATTAGGGATAAAAATAAACTAGACCAATTACAAAAGGAATATTTATTTAGATTCTATAATGTGTTTCAACAACTACTGAACTTGAATGAAGAATTTCATTATTTAAAAAATATTAAAATATTACACCAATTTTATAAGCAAATTTTAAGTAATGAAAAGCTATCTTTTAAAGGAGAACCTTTGAGTGGATTACAAATAATGGGGATGTTAGAAACAAGAGTATTAGATTTTAAAAATGTAATTATTACTTCGGTAAATGAAGGGCTTTTACCAATGGGTAAATCTGATAATTCATTTATACCTTTTGACATTAAAAAAGAAGTGGGATTACCTACATATCAAGAAAAAGACGCTATTTTTTCATATCACTTTTTTAGGCTTTTGCAAAGAGCTGAAAATATCTATTTAATTTACAATACTGAATCTGATGCCTTTGGATCGGGAGAACAAAGTCGCTTTATTACTCATTTAGAAATTCTTAAAGAAAATGAAATAGAGAAATATGTGGTGAGTCCAAAAGTAAATAAATCAAAAACAAAGCTAAAGGAATTGTCAAAAAGTGACAATTTATGGGACGAGTTAAAACAATTAGCCACTAATGGTTTTTCACCAACAACGCTTACTACCTATATTTTAAACCCCTTTGAATTTTATAAACAAAAAATATTAAAAATTAAAGAAGTAGAAGAGGTCGAAGAAACAATTGCCGCAAACACTTTAGGGACTGTAATTCATAAGACATTAGAACAACTATATTCTCCTTATTTAAATCAGCTTATAACGAAAGAAGCTATTAAAGATATGAGAACCAGAGCTTCTAATGAGCTTGAAAAATGGTTTTTAAAAGAATTTGGCAAAGGAAACATTTCTACCGGCAAAAATTTTCTGATTTATAATGTGGCTAATCAATTTGTTAAATCCTTTTTAGACTACGAACTGTCAATGGTTGCGCAAGGCAAATCCATTAAAATATTAGAATTAGAACATGATCTTGAAACAACCATAAAAATTAATGGTTTGGATTTCCCCATTAAATTAAAAGGGCAAGCGGATAGAATTGACCTGGTTGATGGCGTTATTAGGATAATAGATTACAAGACTGGTAAAGTGGAACAAAATCAGCTATTTATTAAAGATTGGGACTTAATAACTTCTGATTATAAAAAATATAGTAAAAGTTTTCAAGTACTTTTTTATGCTCTTCTATATGCTAAAAAACATTCTTTAGATCTAGACGCAACTTTGCTAGAAAGTGGCGTTATTTCATTTAAAAACCTTAAATCAGGATTTTTAAGTGTCAATAAGAAAACTGTTTCTCAAAATGATTTAAATAACTTTATCATTCAATTAAACAATCTTATATTAGAAATATTTGATACCCAAAATACAATTGTAGAAAAAGAATCAATCTTTTAAAAAATGAAAAATACCAAAAATATTATAATCCCCGGTAAACATACTAAACCTATACTCATAGATACATTTTATGAACAAAATGCGAAAAAAAAACCAATTGTAATCTTTGCCCATGGCTTCAAAGGGTATAAAGATTGGGGCTGCTGGAATTTAGTTGCCGAAAAGTTCGCTAAACAAAATATGTTCTTTATAAAATTCAATTTCTCACATAATGGCGGTACAATAGAACAACCTTTGGATTTCCCGGATTTAGAAGCTTTTGGAAATAATAATTTTATCAAAGAGTTGGATGATTTACAATCGGTTATTGATTGGATATTGTCAGAAAAATCAATTAAAAATGAAATAGACACAACAAATATTACACTTATAGGTCATTCTAGAGGTGGTGGAATTGTAACGCTGAAAGCAAACGAAGATAATAGAATTACAAAAATCATAACATGGGCAGGAGTTTCTGATTTTGAAGCTCGATTTCCAAAAAAGGACATTTTAGATGTCTGGAAAAAACAAGGAGTGTCTTTTATTGAAAACTCCAGAACAAAACAACAAATGCCCTTATACTATCAGTTTTATGAAAATTTCTCAAAGAACAAACATCGATTACACATTCAAAGCGCTGTAAATAAATTAAAAATTCCGTATTTAATTATTCATGGCATGAACGACACGACGGTTTTAATAGAGGAAGCCAAAAATTTAAATTCTTGGAATTCAAAGAGTGAATTACATCTTTTAAATGGAGCAAATCATACATTTAGCACCACTCACCCATGGGGAGAAAACGTTCTGCCGGCACATCTTCAAACAGTAGTTGAGAAATCAATCGTTTTCGTAAATAACCCTCATATCTGATATTAATCATTCTAGTGTAATAATGGTTACAATAGCTTTACTCTATAATTGGTTGGTAAATATTATAATCTTTATAGATTATATATTTATCATTAAAAATTAAAGAACGAATTATGTATTTGATGCTAATAATACTTACAATAACTATAGCTCTATTTATTTGGGGGAAATTCACACCGGATATCGTTGCTCTTTTATCCATGTTAAGTCTTTTTATATTTGGCATTCTTGACCTAAAGGAAACCTTGAGTGGGTTTAGTAACCCTACTGTTATTATGATCGCTGCGCTTTTTATAATTGGTGAAGGGCTCTCACAGACTGGATGGACGGCGATAGCTGGTCAGACCTTTATTAAATGGGCGGGAAAAAGTATATCTAAACTATTAATGATAATTACTTTAGGCTCTGGTTTCTTGTCTGGTTTTGTTAGTAATACTGGTACTGTTGCAACGCTGTTACCCGTAACTATTTCATCGGCATGGAGTATTGGCACATTCCCTTCAAAAATATTAATGCCGGTTGCATTTGGTTCAAATACCGGTGGTCTTCTAACTTTAACAGGGACCCCTCCAAATATTATTGTAAGCAATGCGTTGGTTGAATCTGGTTTTGAAGGTTTTTCATTTTTTGAATTTGGCCTTATTGGTTTACCATTATTAATAATTGCATTATTATACTTTAGGTATATAGGATATAGATTATTACCAGAAAATAAGACTAATAATCGTCCTGTAGATTTAGAGTCAACATTACATAAATGGATTGAGGCTTATAAAATTGATGATGACTATTACAGATTAAGAATAAGATCTTTATCTCCATTGATTAATACCAAAATAGAAGTATGGGATTTTGAAAGAAAATTTAATGTGACTATAATTCGTTTAAAAAGGAGACATCCTAATGTTTTGAAGGGTACCCATAATTTTATAGAGTTTCCAACGCCAAGTACTGAAATGCGTTATCATGATATTATTACAGTTAAGGGAGAAACTGAAGCTATTAATAAAATAATGATCAACTTTAGGCTAGGGCTACTTCCTTTAGAGCCTATAAAGGATGAGTTAAGGCATAATTTAATCAACCAGGAGGTTGGAATGACAGAAGTTATCGTAACTCCTAAATCCTTTTTAGTCGGTAGAAAATTTAGACTTGGTAATTATTTTAAAAGGTATGGTATTCAATTATTAGCTGCCTCAAGAAATAATATACCTCTGCAGGATAAAAAAATCACTATTAAGGCTGGAGACGCCTTTCTTATAAGAGGTGCATGGGAAGATATAGAAGCTTTAAAAGAACAGCACGAAAACTTGGTTATTTGCGGGAGCCCTGAGGGAATGGCCAAAAATGTAGATAATCTTACTCCAAAATCATATATCGCTTTAGGAGCTTTATTACTGATGATTGTATTGTTAGTATTCAAAATTGTGCCTGGTGCAATTGCTGCTTTAATTTCAGCAGGTATTGTTTTACTAACAGGTTGTGTACCTATAGCAAAAGCTTATAAAGGAATTAGCTGGACAAGTGTAGTAATGATTGGTGCAATGATTCCTTTGGGTATCGCTTTACAAAAAACAGGAACGGCGCAAATGGTAGCGAATGGGTTAGTCGATTATTTGGGCTCCATACATCCTGTTTTTTTATTGGGAGGGATATTCTTATTAACCACCGCTTTTAGTCAGGTAATTAATAATTCAGCTACTGCCGTTTTAATGGCGCCAATAGCCTTATTAGCAGCGAGCACATTACAACTATCACCAGAGCCTTTTATGATCGTGGTTGCCATCAGTGCCTCAACGGCGTTTTTAACTCCTATTGGCACAACCACCAATGCAATGGTAATGACAGCGGGCGGATATAGGTTTATGGATTATTTTCGAGTAGGTGCCCCATTATTGCTGTTGTTTTTAATATTTACACTATTTTTGGTACCTATTATGTGGCCATTTTAAATTGAATAATATCTACTAATATTCCTTAATATAAATAAACATGAAAAATTTTTCAATTATTCCTAAAAATGCAGATTTAGAAAAGTATGGATTGAAAGATGTCCAACCTCATTGGAACCTTTCACCAGAAGAACTGCAAAAGCTAACCATTCAAAAAGGAATGGGTAAAGAAACCTCAAATGGTACCTTAGCGGTAAATACGGGTAAATTTACAGGAAGATCACCTCAAGATCGGTTTTTAGTTAAAGATAACTATACTAAAGATAAAGTTTGGTGGGGTAAAATTAACAAACCTATTGAACCACTTCAATTCGATGTTTTACAAAATGAGATATTAAAATACTTATCCGGAAAAGAAATTTATGTAAGGGACGGTTATGTTTGTGCAGATCCAAAGTATAAAATGAATGTTAGAACAGTTACTGAGTTTCCTTGGTCTAATATGTTTGTTTATAATATGTTTTTACGCCCTGAAATTAAGGAATTAGAAAATTTTGAGGAAGACTGGTTAATACTTTGTGCTCCAGGTTATGTATGTCCTAACCCAAGTGCGCATGGTATTCGACAGGGAAATTTTTCCATTTTAAATTTCACAAAGAAAGTTGCTTTAGTAGGAGGCTCGGCTTATACAGGAGAAATGAAAAAAGGGATTTTCTCAGCGTTAAATCTGATATTACCATCAGATCAAAATGTATTACCAATGCACTGTTCTGCAAACGTAGGTGAGGATGGAGATACTGCCATATTCTTCGGTTTATCAGGAACAGGAAAAACAACTTTATCTGCTGACCCTAATCGTAAGTTAATTGGTGATGATGAGCATGGTTGGACAGAAGATAATAATATCTTCAACTTCGAAGGTGGATGCTATGCAAAAGCAATTGATTTAACTGAAGAAAAAGAACCAGATATTTTTAGAGCAATTAAACCAGGAGCTTTATTGGAAAATGTAATTTTTAAAGAAGATGGTGAAGTTGATTATATGGATGCGTCAATAACTCAAAATACGCGGGTTTGTTATCCAATTGATCACATTGACAATATTCAAATTCCATCATATGCTAAAAATCCAAAAAATATATTCTTTTTAACTTGTGATGCCTTTGGGGTATTACCTCCGGTTTCTAAATTAACTCCCGGACAAGCAGCCTATCATTTTATTTCTGGTTATACAGCTAAAGTAGCAGGTACAGAAGCTGGTATTACAGAGCCGGTACCTTCATTTTCTGCATGCTTTGGAGCTCCTTTTATGCCATTACACCCTACTGTTTATGCAGAAATGTTGAGTAAAAAAATGCAAGATGCAAATGTAAACGTCTGGCTGATCAATACTGGCTGGAGCGGAGGCCCACACGGAGTTGGATCAAGAATTAAATTGAAATATACACGAGCGATGATCACTGCAATTCTAAATGGAGATTTAGAAAAGGTTGATTTTGAACAACACCCTATCTTTGGTTTGTTTATGCCTAAGTATTGTCCTAATGTCCCAACAGAAATGTTAGACCCTATGAACACATGGTTGCAAAAAGGAGGGTATGTGAGTAAAGCTATTCAATTAGCACATTCATTCCACCTTAACTTTGAGAAATTTGCCAGTCAGGCATCAGAACAAATCATAGAGGGCGGACCATTAATTGATGAGCATCATCATTTATCAGAAAATATAAAAAACTAATTAAATTTTTAAAAAAAGGGGTGTTATTAAATGCCCCTTTTTTAAACGTTAGTTCGAAATCAGAGATCATAAAATCTGAATGGATTCTACAATTTAATTATAGTTACAGCAAATATTTTTGAATACAAATAGCCATTATAATAATTTATTATTTTAAATCTGGTCTGGATGGCCTCACCTCTATCTTACTAGGTAAAGTTCTTGGGTGCATGGTTAACAGGTCCAGCACTAGTTTACCAATATCTTCTGGTTGTATTTTCCAAGCATCTTTATCATTCGGTGTATGGTCATTAAAATAGGTAGCCACAGACCCCGGCATAATGGTAGATACTTTGATACCATGTGGACGCAGATCTAACATCGCGGCTTGTGTAAAGCCAACTAATCCAAATTTAGAAGCGTTGTACCCTGCCGCTTGAGCGAAAAAATTAGTCCCCGCCAAACTAGCTAGTGAAATATAATAGCCTTGTGATTTTTTTAAGGCTTCTACGGTGGCTTTTAAGGTGTAAAAAGCGCCCGTTAGATTCGTGTCTATCATAGACTTCCAATCCGCATCAGAAAGCTGGTCAACAGGCGCAAAAATTCCGACACCGGCATTTGCTAAGACAACATCTAATTGTCCCCATTTTTTTAATATTTTTTCTATTGCTTTCTTTTCATCTCCCAAATTAGATACATTTGATTCAATAGCTAATACCTGCTCTTCGTTTCCCAATGATTCTGCCGCCTTCTGAGCAGTCTCTATATGCCTGCCACTAATTGCTACTCGCATTCCTTGCTCTAATAAAGTAACGGCTACTCCGTACCCTATTCCTTTTGTGCCTCCTGTTATATAGACAACCTTATTTTTTAGTGATTCCATTTTAAATTTTTATTAAAGGTAAGGCAGATTACTTTTTAAAGAAAGAATTATGCATTGTTATTATAATTGTTCCATTTTTTTAAGGACACTTCAGTACGTTTTATCATAACTGACAAAATTTTTACAACCATTATACGAAAATATGACAATTGAATTTTATTTGATAAGTAGCTTTACTTCAAATTTAAAATTGTGTTCTTATGAAACCGCTGATTATTTGCCTATTAATTTTATATTATCCTTTATCTAACAGCTCAACACATCATTCAAATAATCTTGAATATCAAATATTTAATACAGCTCGTTCGCAACAATATGAACAGGATTTGATTATTTTTTCACCTATTAACGAACAATCTTCGAGTGTTGATATCAACATAATGTTAGAGGAAACAAAACCACTTTTGGTGATCTATAGATTATTAATTGATCTGCTGTCAGTAATAATTGTAATTATAGTGCTTACTACCCTAGTATCTTTAAGTGTCCTTACTATTACTTCGCTTTTACCTAACTCTTTGTTTAAAAAATAATAACCTAATTAATGAGCGCAATTAAATAAATAGTCCACTTCATTGTTCTGTGCGCCAAATTTCAAAACAGTATTCTAAAAAATGACAAAAATTTTACATAACTTACACTAAACTATGACAATA
>Ga0102810_1000331_pt1 | contig 16847 bp, 19 predicted proteins | sample ColrivemetaGS573_FD_84506 | JGI IMG/M metagenome (GOLD analysis project Ga0102810, IMG submission 84506) | Estuarine microbial communities from the Columbia River estuary - Ebb tide ETM metaG S.573 | ecosystem: Environmental > Aquatic > Marine > Intertidal zone > Estuary | place: USA: Columbia...
ACTTCGACAAAAAAAGAAAATTCTTCGTTTGGGAGGTCATCTTTAAAACAAACAAAAAATGAGTTTTGGCGGACATCTAAATGACATGGTTCATAGAATAAAACAAAATGCTACTCTAAAAAATACTCGTAAAAGAAAATTTAAAGGTGGAAATGATTATTCTTCTATTTCACGATCAAAAACTGAGTATGATTTTCCTACAATATCAAAAACAGAATTAGAAAAATTAAAAACTTTAATTCAGCAAAAAGCCAACCTTGAAAGGATACAGCACTATAAATTTATAACTATTTTTATTTTAGCTATTTTATTACTTTTTGCAATTTTTAATTTCTTTTAAGAAGGTTTTAAAATCAAATTCTTAATTTTACGCGTTAATAGCTTATTCAATATAAAATGATTTCAAATAAAGCGTTGGTGCTTATTTTAGTTTACGTTCTACTATTTTTTCCTAAAATTAGCTGGGCGCAAACGCCTCCTATTCTAACTGCAACAGGAGATCAGTACTATTGTCCTTTAGAAGAAATGAAAATTGTTACCGATTTTAATATTGTAAACCCGAGTAATGTACCTATTAAAACGGTATATATTCAAATTTCGGCAGGTTATGTTAATGGCCAAGATATACTAAAATATGTAGGAACCAATCCAAATATTACAGCATCAACATTTAATACACAAGAAGGAAAAATAACCTTAAGTTGGAATCCTACCACAACACCCATAGATGCGCAATTAATTACAGCCGTAAAGAATGTAGTTTATCGAAGTAGTTCTACAGTAGCAACTGGTTCCAGATCTTTTTCAATAACAATTGGTGAAGCAAATTATTTAGCATCTACTACTCATTATTATGAATATGTATCTGTTGGTATTACTTGGCAAGACGCAAAAATTGCTGCTGAAGAAAGAAAATACTATGGTGTTTTACAAGGATATTTAGCAACCATTACTTCAGCAGAAGAAGCTCAACTTTGTGGTGAACAAACTAACGGACAAGGTTGGATTGGAGGAAGTGATGCCGAAACTGAAGGTGTTTGGAAATGGGTTACTGGACCCGAAGCAGGCGGTACTTTTTGGTTTGGATTAGCGAATGGGAATAGTAATGGAGCTGATTATCCTTATACTAATTGGGTTAAAGATATTGAACCAAATGACTATCCAAGTCCTATTATACCCGGAGAAGAAAATTACGCCCATGTATATGGCGATGGAAAATGGAATGACTATCCAAATTCCGATCCTAGAATTACAGGCTATATAGTTTAATATTGCGGAAGTCCAGGGGACCTTCCTTTAAATAGTTCAGCAAGTACAAAGTTTACTATACCTGAAATAACTTCAACAACGCCTAATTCCAATTGCGGGGCTGGGACTATAACTCTTTCTGCAACTGCAAGCACTGGAACTGTACTTTGGTTCGGAACACAAACTGGAGGTTCAAGATTAGGAAGTGGTAATACTTTTACTACCCCTAACATATCTTCAACAACAACTTATTACGCTTTAGCTTCAGCAGATGGTATTTGCGAAACAGGTGTAAGAACTCCAGTATTAGCAACTATTTACACAATACCAACAATAACCAATGTTTCGTCACCAACCACCATTTGTGGAGCGGGAGTAGCTACCTTAACGGCAACCGCTTCTGCTGGAGTTATCAATTGGTATGCATCTTCGACTGGAGGTGTTTCTTTAGGAACTGGAACAAATTTTACAACACCTGTAACTGCTGTAAATACCAATTATTATGTCGATTCCACTGAAAATGGTTGCACAACTGCAACCAGAACACCTGTTTTTTTAAATGTGCAATACACAGCAGCTCCTAATGCTACAGCCACACAAACTTTTTGTGATATTGAAAATGCTACCATTTCAAATTTAACTGCAACAGGGACAACTATCTTATGGTATTTAACAACAACTGGAGGGACTTCGTTAAATACAAGCACGCTACTTACAAATAATACATACTACGCAACTCAAACTTTAAATGGTTGTGAAAGCCCTATTAGACTTCCTGTTTCAGTTTCAGTTTATGAAACCGTTATTCCAAAAACCAACATTGCAACAATATTTGAATGTGATAATAGTAGTGATGGTGATGATACAAATGGATTTTCAATTTTTGACTTAACTTTAAATGAAAATGATTTATTAAATGGAAAATTGGCATCGAATTTTACCATAACTTACTATACAGATTCTGCCTATTTAAATCAAATTTCAAACACAACTTCATTTGAAAATACAGTTATAAACGGACAAACAATTTATGTTAGAATTGCAAATAATATCGATAATTCTTGTTTTTCAGATAACTCATTTAACATTCAAGTTAATTCATTACCAATTATTACTTCTTCAATTGTGTTCAAAAACTGTGATGAAGATGGAATTCCAGACGGTTTTACAGATTATAACCTTGAAGAAGCAAACTCCATTATAACCAATGGAGATAACTCTTTAATTGTTAATTATTATCTCACCCTAGCTGAAGCAAACACACAAGGTTCAACACCAATAAATCCTTCTCCGTTTAATAATACTACTTCAAATATTGTGTATGCCAGAGTTGAAAATTCCAATAAATGTTTTAGGGTTGCTACCATTAATTTACAAGTTTCAACAACCTCATTTTCAAATGGTTTTATGGAAACATTAGAAAGCTGTGATAACGATCCTATTGTTGATGGTTTAAGTACTTTCGACCTTACGTTGGCTTCCGCAAGTATAATGTCCGAATTTCCTTTAGGTCAAAATTTAAGTGTCCATTATTACAGAAATTTAACAGACGCTCAATTGGAGTTAAACGAAATTAACCCTCAAAATATTTATTTAAGTGAAACTCCTCTTTCTCAAATTTTATATGTACGAGTTGAAAGTGATGATAATGGTGACTGCTTTGGGATTGGGCCTCATTTAACTTTAACCGTGCATCCTCGTCCGGAATTTGAAGTTGAACCAGAAGCTATTGTGTGTTTAAATTTACCACCAATTACTTTAGAAACTTTTAATGCGAATGATACATATACCTATGAATGGACAGATGAATCAAACACCATTATAAGTTCACAGTCCAACGCTACAGTTTCAAGCGGAGGTATTTATACAGTTGTTGCTACTTCGGGATTAAATTGTAACTCTTTTTCAAAAACTATTACTGTAACTGAATCAAATGTTGCAACAATAAATTTAAATGATATTACAGTTACGGATGATTCTGACAATAATTCTATAACTATTAACACTAGTAATTTAGGAATTAGCTCTTATGAATTTTCTTTGGATGCTATTTTTGGCATTTATCAAGATGAATCTATATTTGATAATGTAGCTCCAGGAATTCATACAATTTATATTCAAGATAAAAAGGGTTGTGGTATTTCAACTATTGAAGTATCTGTAATTGGGTTTCCAAAATTTTTTACTCCAAATAACGATGGTTATAACGATACTTGGCAAATAAAAGGTGTAAGTGACACTTTTTACCCAACTTCACTTATATATATTTTCGATAGATTTGGTAAATTACTAACTCAAATAGATCCTAAAAGTGATGGCTGGAATGGTTTTTTTAACGGAAAAATGCTTCCTGCAACAGATTATTGGTTCTCGGCCCAATTAATTGATGAAAACGGAACAATTAGAGAGAAAAAAGGGCATTTTAGTTTAATTACAAGATAATAAACACTGTTTTTGGTTGATAAGTGTAAAGAAGAAATTAAAGAAACTGAAACAAATAGTTTGATTTTTAATAAAATTAAACGCTTCAAACCTTATTCGTTGAGATGAGACAGACACACTACATTGGACACTTTACGATAAGAATTTTCCTGGTTTTAAAACAAGAATTTCTGCTAAGATCACAGCAATAACTTTGATGCAATTCATCATAAATTTATTTTGAAAGACCAATCTGTACTATCAGAACTGAAATAATAATTACACACAACGGATTATACTAATAAACTTTGTCCACTATACTAATAAAATTTGTCATTTATACTAATCGTTCTTGTTATTTAACAAAAGCTTCTTGGTTTATTATGTACATAATTCCTACTAAAAAAAGTACTCTTTTTTATGAAAAAATGTAGATAATATTTATAAATTAAGTAGTTTTTTTACATGGGTCTTTTTTTCTTGAAGAACTAAAGAAAAAAAGTAGATTAAGTAAATGTATAAATTTTAAAACAATTTTTCCCTCTAAAATTATGAACAATTCATAAACCACAAATTATTATAGGGATAAGATATAGTATCAAAATCATACAATTAATAATTGCATCCAAATAGTAATCATATATCGATTCTATTGGTAAATACAGGATTTTTTCATACAGTTTTGGAAAAAAATAAGAAACGATACTTAGAAATTTGATTGGGATCAACAACTAAAATAACTCTTTAATTACAAGAGCTACTCCATCATTTAAATTAGATTCTGTCACTTTATTTGCAATTTTGAGCACTTCATTATTTGCGTTTGCAACTGCAACCCCCAAACCAACAGCTTTTAACATTTCAATGTCATTATAATTATCGCCAAAAGCAATTATATTTTCCATTGATAAATGGGTGTAAATAGTACTTAATAAAACTTCAATAGCTGTTTTTTTAGAAATAGATTTATGAGAAATTTCTATGTACGTCTCTTTTGACCGGTACAGCATTATATCATCTGAAAACTCATTCTCTAATGTTTTATACAATACATCAATTTCATTTTCATCGCCCATACACATAATTTTGTGTGCTCCTTTGCCTTCATTTCTCCAAGTATTTAAAACATCAACATGCGATTTTATTGTTGGAGTAACTTTAGTATTATTCTCTTCTCTTTTCGCCCAATAATCCATAGATTGAACATACCATTCATCTGCATGAAATAAACTTAAATGAATATTTGTATTTGCACATTTATTGATGGTGACTTCTAATACCGAATTATCAATAAAAGTTGAATGTAAAATTTTGTCACCATCTAAAACCAAACCACCATTATAAGCAATTAAAGGTGTTGAAATATTCCCAAATTGATGTTGTAAATGACGCATACCTTTTGGCATTCGGGATGAAATTAACACAAATGGAATTGGCGCAATTCGTTTTACTTGAGCAATAGTAAGTTCAGATAATTCTCTGTCTTTATTTAGTAGCGTTCCATCAATATCTGTACAAACTAATTGGTATTTCATTTTTTGGTTTTAAAAATGCAAAAATACTAAGTTCAAACTTATTAATGGTTATTAAACTTTTTATGTACTTTTATTTTTCAAAAATTACAACATGAATATTTCGGATTGGATTGGATTTATAGGGGTTTTTTTAATTTTAATAGCCTATTTTTTAAATGAAATTAACCAAATTACAAATAAAGATATAGCATTTATTTTGCTCAATTTAATTGGAGCATCCTTGGCCTGTTTGGCTTCAATATTAATTAATTATGTGCCTTTTATTTTGTTGGAAGCTGCTTGGGCTTTAGTTTCATTAGTTTCTTTAATAAACTATTTAAAAAAAAAGCCTTCAATCTGATTTTATTTATTTTTTACATAAATTAATTTAAAACGACCACTAGAACTATCTCTTTGATCAATTTCAAACTTTTTTAAAGATTTGAAAAGTTGTGTTAACTTTTCAAAACCAAAATTTCGCGCATCAAAATTTGGTTGTTTTTTAATAATTAATGAACCAACATCACCCATAAAAGCCCAACCATCTTCATCAGCAGCATCATTAACAGAGTGGTGTAAGAGCCTCATAATTTTAGGTGTTATCTTATCAATATTTTCTTTTTTATGGGTTTTCTTACCGTCTTTACTTTCTTCCTCTTTCTCCAATATTTCTAAATAAATAAACTTATCACAAGCTACAATAAATGGATCTGGCGTTTTCTTTTCTCCAATACCATAAACCACAACTCCAGCTTCACGTAAACGCATTGCTAATTTAGTGAAATCGCTATCGGAAGAAACTAAGCAAAAACCATTCACTTTTTCTGAATACAATATATCCATAGCATCAATTATCATTGCTGAATCTGTAGCATTTTTGCCAGTTGTATAGCTGTATTGTTGCATTGGATTTATGGCGTTTTCCAACAATACATTTTTCCATTTCGCTAATTGAGGTTTTGTCCAATCTCCATAAATACGTTTAATGGTAGGAGTTCCATATTTGGCAATTTCCTCCATCATTTCTTTAATATATTTTGATGGTATATTATCACCATCAATAAGTACTGCTAATTTTGTGTCTTTTATCATAATTTATAAAGGTACTGAAAATATATATTACTAATATATTCATTTTTAAAGTAGGTCTCATAAAAACAAAAAGTTTATTGTATTTTTGAATTATTAAGAATTAAAACTCCCTTATTTCTATGAAAAATATACTAAAAACCATTAAAGAATTTTTAGAATTAGAGCTTGTTAGTATAGGTAATTATAAAATAATGGTACATACTATTGTGCTTATTTTAGCTATTTTCACATTTACAAAAGTACTTCTATGGTTAATTAGGAAAGCTTTAAATCGTCAACAACGAAAAAATAATTTAGATCCTGGAAATACATATGCAATATTTCAAATTATAAAATACTTAGTTTGGGTAATTACAATTGGTTTTATTCTTGAAGCAATTGGCATTAAAATAACTGTTTTAATTGCAGGTTCTGCAGCACTACTTGTGGGTGTTGGGCTAGGTTTACAACAAACCTTTAATGATGTAATTTCTGGTATTATTTTACTGTCTGAACGCTCTATTAAAATAAATGATATTTTAGAAATTGATGGTGATATTCTTAAAATTCAAAACATAGGATTAAGAACTTCAAAAGGATTGAATAGAGATGAAATTTCAATTATTATTCCAAATTCTTTAATTACAACAAACAAGGTTATAAACTGGAGCCATCAATCAAAACAAACTCGTTTTAAAATTAATGTTGGTGTTGCTTACGGAAGCGATGTTGATAAGGTTAGTAAAGCGCTAAAGGAAAGTGCTTGGGAGCACCCTGAAGTAACTGATAAAAATTTAATTGATGTTAGATTTTTAGATTTTGGAGATTCTTGTTTGCAATTTCAAGTGATATTTTTTAGTGAAAATATTTTTAGAATTGAACGCGTTAAAAGTGATATTAGAAAATTAATTAATAGAAAATTCATTGAAAATAATATTACAATTCCTTTCCCTCAAATGGATTTGCATTTTAAAACAAACTTTTCAGATAATATAAAATAGCAACATATTAAATTTTAATGATACTAATTGACCAACCTTTTGTTTCAAATTTTTTAGTAAAAACTATTAAAGAAAATCAATTTCCTATTATTGCAACTCAAGTTGCAAAATCAATGATACATGATAATTCATTAAACTGGATTTCAGAAGAAAGAGCAATTCAACAATACAATTCAATTAAAAACACAAGCATTTATACCAATTCAGAAAATGCTATAAATTGGATTGAACAACATTTAAAAAACACTGAATTACCTAAAAAAATTCAACTATTTAAAAATAAAATAACATTTAGAGAGTTAATTAAAGATGCTTTTCCTGAATACTTTTTTAAAGGAATTCCATTAAAAAAATTAAAAGATTTTCCGGTTTCTGAATTACAATTTCCATTAATTTTAAAACCTGCAGTTGGCTTTTTTAGCTTAGCTGTCCATAAAATTGATACTGTGAAAGAGTGGGTTTCAGTTGTAAATACCATTGATGCGGAAGTTGAAACTTTTAAAGATATGTATCCAAAAGAAGTTGTTGATGTAACTGATTTTATAATTGAAACATGCATTGACGGTGAAGAATATGCAGTTGATTGCTATTTTAACAACCAAGGTAAAGTAGTGATTTTAAATATTTTACATCATATATTTTCATCTTCTAAAGATGTAAGTGACAGAGTTTACACAACTTCAAAAGAAATTATAGAACACTATTTTACTGAAATTGAAAACTTTTTACAAATAGTTGGAAATAAAGCACAATTGAAAAACTTTCCAATGCACGTTGAAATTAGAATTGACTCTCAGGGGAAAATAATTCCAATTGAAATAAATCCACAACGTTTTGGTGGTTGGTGCACAACGGGTGATATCTCTTGGTTTGCTTTTGGAATTAATTCATATGAATATTTTTTAAACGAAAAAACACCAAACTGGGCTGAAATTTTTAAAAAGAATGCTGACAAATTATACAGTTTAATTGTGCTAGATAATAATTCTGGAATTGAAGGAAAAAATATTAAATCATTTAATTATGATTTATTACTTCAAAATTTTGAAAACCCTTTGGAGATAAGAAAAGTAAACTATATAAAATATGGTGTATTTGGCTTTTTATTTACTGAAACCAGCTATGGAAATGAACAAGAATTAAATACTATATTAACCTCCAAATTAACAAATTATATAGAAAAATAAACATCTTCTTAATAGAAAATTCTATATATATTTGTGAACATTTTAATAATTACCCCTAACAGATGTTTGAATTCGGATTAAAAATTGAAAACAAGATTTTAATAACCTTTATATCATTTTTCGTTTTTTTATGTATTGGTTTATTAGATTATTATACAGGCTCTGAAATTTCAGTTTTATTAGTGTATTTAATTCCAATTTTATTAATTTCTTTTTACAATAAATCTGGAAAAACCTTACTAATAATAAATGCTCTTTTTGCTACAATTATTTGGTTTACAGTTGATTACTTAACCAGCAATTATTCCAACCTGTTTAATCCAATTTGGAATGCTTTTGTTAGATTTGTGATTTTTCTACTTATAGGTCTGCTAATACTTCATTTAAAAGAAAAGTATAAAAGTGTTTTAAAACTTAATGAAGAATTGAAACTTATTAATGAAGAAAAAAATAAGTTTATTGGTGTAGCAGCGCATGATTTAAGAAACCCAATTGGAGCAATTTATTCATTTTCTGATTTAATTATTGAAATTTATTCCGAAAAAATTGATGTTAAAGGAATGAAAATGCTGAATCATATTAAAAATTTAAGTAGCAATTCACTTAAATTATTAGAGGATTTATTAGATGTCTCTAAAATTGAGTCTGGAATTATTAAACTACATTTAAAAAATGATAATTACATCGATTTTGTTACTAAATATATGTATTACAATTTATTAGTTTCAAAAAAGAAAAATATTAATATTAGATTAGAAGCCAATGAAAAAGAATTATTTTTTCAATTTGACGAACATTATTTAAGTGAGGTAATTAATAATTTATTAACCAACGCTATAAAATTTTCTTTTCCAAATAGTGAAATAGTTATAAAAATATCAACATCAAAAAACTTTGTGAAAACAGAAATTATTGATCAGGGACAAGGTATTCCTGTTGAAGAACAAACAAAACTTTTTAATTATTTTCAAAAAACAAGCGTTCAGCCAACAAATGGAGAAACCAGTTCTGGACTTGGTTTAGCAATTGCAAAAAAAATAATTATTGAACACAAAGGAACTATTGGTGTAAATAGTGAGTTAAATAAAGGTGCAACTTTTTATTTTGAATTACCTTTAAAGTAATTTAAACTTTTATAAAAATGAACGGTTTATGATTAATCTTCTTAGAACCAACTCAAAAAATCTCGACTTTATTAAATTGGTAAAATTATTAGATGCCACTTTAAAAATTAGTGATGGGCAAGACCATGCTTTTTATAACCAGTTTAATAAAATTGATGCCTTAAAAAATGTTGTTGTTGCATACAAAAATAAACAACCTATGGGTTGTGGTGCATTTAAAATTCATCCAAATAATACAGTTGAAATTAAACGAATGTATGTTGCAACTGATGCAAGAAGATTGGGAATTGCTTCAAAAGTATTAGAAGAATTAGAACAATGGGCAAAAGAATTAGGCATTACAAAATGCATACTTGAAACAGGGAAAAAACAGCCTGAAGCAATTGAATTATATAAAAAATGCGGCTATAATATAACCGCAAATTTTGGATTTTATGAAAATGTTGAAAATAGCGTTTGCTTTGAAAAATTCCTTTAATTTTTTTTGACTTATTGTAAACCGTCAATTTTTACAGATACTTTTCCAAAAGTATTTAAAGTAACTACCATAGCCTGATTTGTTAATTGAATATTTTTTATGCTAATAGGGCTAACAGATCCATTAATTAAAATTCCTTTTTTTGGTGAATAATTTTTTAAATAACCTTCCATTTGGTTTTTGGCTAATTCTAACTCAGGTTTTATTGAATATGAAGTAAGCTCTTTAATTTTCTTTAAAATAAATCCTTGCGCTAACCAATTTGCCGTTTTCATTAATGCACTTTTTGTTTCTAATGCATAATTTAACTCATCAAAATAAATTAATTCTTCAACTTCATTGTATTTTGGTATTCCAGATAAAAAAACAGTACCATTTAAACTTCCTTTCATTGTTAAAGCAATAACAACTTTTCCGTTTTTATGCCACATATCAACTTTTTCAACTGTAACTTTTTTTGAACCCGATGAAAATTCTTGATTTTGGATATTTTTAGTTACAATTTCAGAAGCTTTTAAAAAAGGAGACACCACAATTAGCGATGCAGAAAACTCATCTTTAATTTTAGAAACTAGCTTTAAATCAATATTTTCTTTGTTAAAAATTTCCTCAGCTGGTTTTCCAATAAAAGACTCCATCTGACAAGCCAATTCCAAATTCATAGAAACCACATCTTTTTTTAGAACAGCTTCAGTAGCACTTAACCATAACGGCCTAATTTTAAACCAAGTATCAAAACTTTCATTCACTTGAATTGGTTTTGTGATTTCTTTTAAAGCACCTACCACATTTTCTTTGAAATTTAAAGATTTAGTAATTGAAGCATCAATTTTTTGTTCAATTGTTTCTTTAAAATATTTCATTGCAGGGTTTATTAAATAAGTTATTGGAACACTTTTCCCGGCTATAACAATACTAGGACTTTCTTTCCAAACTATAGATTGCACACTTGTTTTAGCTTTCATTTGCCAATTACTAAAAGTTGCTTCACCTAACAATGTAACTATCCCATTCAAATTTAACTCGCGAGTATCATATAAATTCATTCCCATTACATTTGCCCCATATCTCGCTTTTACCCATATTTTTAAGGGTAAAACTACTTTAATTTTTCCTTTTTCATCTGTTATTTCAATTGGAGCTTGCTTCCAAACTTTCATCATTAAATTATCGTCTTCCAAAATTCCATCATCATACATAAGTCCATTTAAAATGCTATTGGTTTGATATGCCAAGTCTTTTAACTTTATTGAAACTGGAATATTTAAATATGATAATTCTTTATCATAAATTAATGGATCTGCAAAATCAGCTTCAGGTTTTAAAGTATTTATCACTTTTGAAGAACTGCAAGAAGTTACAAGAATTGAAACTAAAATTATAAACAGTAAGGGTGTTTTCATTTATATACTTTTCGGCAAAAGTAATTGTAAATCCATTTATTTGTATATTTATTCAACTTATTTAAGGCCAAATTTATGTTAAAAAAAGATCCGCCAATTATTACCCTACAAACCTTTCATAAACCAATTGAAGAAGTTTGGAATGCACTTACAAAATGTGAATTAATGCAATTGTGGTTTTTTAATAATATTCCTTCTTTTGAAGCAAAAGCTGGATTTAAAACCCAATTTAATGTACAATCTGAAAATAGAAATTTTATGCACCTTTGGACAGTTGTTGACGTTATTCCTTTCAAAAAAATAATCTGCAATTGGAAATATCAAAATATTAAAGGAGACTCTAATATAACTTTTGAATTAGATGAAACAAATGAAGGGACCAAATTAACTGTTACTTGTAAAGTTTTAGAAGATTTCCCTCTAGACATTCCTGAATTTAAAACTGAAAGTTGCGTAGCTGGTTGGAATTATTTTATAAATAACCGATTAAAAGAATATTTAAGCAAATCATAACAATACTTCAAAATACTTGATGGTAATTTTACTGTATCTTTGCAACATATTTTCAAACATCCATATATGTCATTTAAAGAATTACAACTCATAAAGCCTTTATTAAAAGCCATTGCTGAACAAAATTATGATGCTCCTACACCTGTTCAACAACAAACAATTCCTCTAGTATTTGCTAAAAAAGATGTAATTACAACCGCACAAACTGGAACTGGAAAAACAGCTGCTTTTGCATTGCCAATTTTACAAATGATTTTTGACAAACAAGACTCAGGGAAAAGAGCTAAAAAAATTAGAGCTTTGGTTGTAAGCCCAACCAGAGAATTAGCCATACAAATCTATGAAAGTTTTAAAGACTATGGAAAATATACCAACATAAGAACTACAGTTGTATACGGAGGAACATCTATTGAACCTCAAAAAGATGTGTTGAACAAAGGCGTTGATATTTTGGTAGCAACTCCAGGCAGATTATTGGATTTACACAAACAAGACATTATAAATTTAGATTTTATTGAAACTTTGGTTTTAGATGAAGCTGATTTAATGTTGGATATGGGTTTTATAGACGATGTTCGAAAAATTGAACGTTTATGCCCTGCTGAAAAACAAATTTTATTGTTTTCAGCAACTATGCCAATGAAAGTTGTTCAATTAGCAAATACTATTTTAAAAGAAGCAGAAACAGTAAACGCAACACCTTCTTCATCTGCAGCTCAGAATGTGAATCAACTATTATTTTATGTTGGCAAACAGAATAAAATGGAACTTTGCTTGCATTTATTAAGAAATACCATAGAAGGAAATATTCTAATTTTTAGACGTACCAAAATGGGCATTTCCAAGCTCGAAAAAATGTTGAAAGGCAATGGGTATAAAATAGACAGTATTCACGGAGATAAAACGCAAAACGACCGAGAAAAAGCGTTGGAAAACTTTAAAGACGGTAAAATAAACATTTTAATTGCAACTGATGTTGCTGCCCGGGGAATTGATATCGATAATTTAGATGCGGTAATCAATTTCGATATTCCAAATGTTTCTGAAACCTATGTGCATAGAATTGGAAGAACCGGTAGAGCGGGGAATTCTGGTAATGCATTTTCGTTCTGTTCAGCCGACGAAAAACCATATATAGCAGGCATTCAACAATTAATAAACACCGTAATTCCTGTCATGGATGACCATCCTTATGTGTTGGATCCTAAAGCTAAACGTGAAATTCATAAAACACCTGGAAAAAGTAAATACAAACAAGGACGAAAATCTGAAGCTTCAAAAAAAAATAAGAAACGTTGGTATTAAATAAATACAATTATGAAAAACCTATTTACTATTACAATCTTAACTATTTGTGCATTTTTCAATGGTTTTTCACAAACAGGTAAAGTATATGATAACCTTTCCTTGAAAAGTGAAATTTTAAAAAGTGAACGAAAATTTGCTGTTTATTTACCGCCTGATTATGAAACTTCACAAAGAAATTATCCAGTACTTTATTTATTACATGGTATGGGTGATGATCAAACTGGCTGGATTCAATTTGGTGAAATTTTGAGAATTGCAGACAAAGCAATTTTAGAAGGAAATGCAACCCCAATGATAATAATTATGCCCGATGCCAACACAAATAGAATTGGATATTTTAATTCAATTAATAATAATTGGCGTTATGAAGATTTCTTTTTTGAAGAATTCATGCCGCATGTAGAAAAAAAATATCGAATTAAAAGGGAAAAACGATTTAGAGCCATCGCTGGTCTTTCAATGGGTGGTGGAGGTTCGTTTATCTATGCCATGCATCGTCCAGAATTATTTTCTTCAGCTTGTCCTTTAAGCGCTTATGTTGGCCCATTATCTATTGATGATGCTAAAGATGATTTAACTAAATATAACAATAATCCAAGCTATGAAGATTCTAAATTAAAACCATATTTTGAAAGACACAATGCGCTTTCATTAATTGAAAATACGGAAATAGAAAAGCTTAAATCAGTTCGTTGGTTTATAGATTGTGGTGATGATGATTTTTTATATGAAGGAAATAGTTTAGTTCATATTGCTATGCGCAAAAAAGAAATTCCACATGAATATAGGATAAGAAATGGCGCTCACAATTGGACCTATTGGCGTGAATCACTCCCTGAAGTTTTAAAATTTGTATCAGACGCTTTTCATCAATATTAATTAAATTAAACCTTGTGTCAACATAAATTGGTATTACATTAACTTGTTACCAATTAAGCTGCTCTTCCTTTGATAAAAAAGTCCAAGCAACAATACGTGTAACTTTATTACCTTGATGCATTGGAATGGTTTTAATTTCAGTTGCCCCCAGCTTTTTTAAAGAAGGAATCATACTTTCAGCATTTTCTTTTTTCGAAACTAAGGATGTAAACCAAAAACAATTGGTTTTAAAGTGTGAGCTTTCATACAAAAAAGTATGTGCAAAAGCTTTTTCACCTCCATTATACCATAATTCTTGCTGTTTTCCACCAAAATTTCTCCCGACATCTACTTTGCCTAAACCCTCTAATTTTCGAGCATTGGCTTGCATTGCATCTTCTTGTGATTTATAAAAAGGAGGGTTACACATTGCGGCTGAAAATTTATCTTCCTTTGTTAAAATTCCTTCAAAAATATGTGTTGTATCACTTTGTAATTGTAGTTGGATAAATTTTGAAAGCTTATTTTCTTTAATAATTGTTGAAGCACATTCTAATGATTTTTTATCACAATCAGTACCAACAAAATTCCAGTTATAAACTGAATTTCCCAATAATGGATAAATACAATTTGCGCCAGTACCAACATCTAAAACACGAATGTCATTTGTTATTTTAGAAGCAGTTAACAAATCATATAAATAATGAATATAATCTACTCGACCAGGAATTGGTGGACATAAATTTTCATCTGGAAATTCCCAATGATGTATACCATAAGTAAATAACAATGCAGTATTTATGGCTTTTACTGCTTTCGGATTGGCAAAATCTATGGTTTCTGTATTAAATTTATTAATAAAAACAAATTCCGTTAAAGCAGGATAAATTTTACACAACTCTTCAAAATTATATCCATTTTGATGTTTATTTTTTTTGTGAAGATTTTCTTTTGATTCTTTATTTGTAGCCATATTTTATTTAAAGTACAAAAGTACTGATTTATAATTTTATGAAATATTTAATATTTACAAAAAGAATGAACGTTCATTTTGAAAATTATTTTATATATATTTGCACTCACAAAACAATATATATGAAATCAAAAACATTTAATATTTGGAATATCTTAAAATTTATAATTGCATTATTTATGATATATGCGGGTATTCAACATTTTATGAAACCAGCTTTTTTCATCCCTTTTGTTCCTGAATTTTTACCATTAAAAACATCTATAGTTTATGCTTCTGGTGTTGCTGAAATTATAGTTGGTACACTTCTATTAATTAAAAAATATGCTAAAATAGGCGCCAATGGAATACTTGTATTGTTATTCCTTTTTTTACCAATTCATATTTGGGATGTTTTTGCAGAAGCACCTGCAATTGGAAGCCAAAAAGCTGCTTTAATTAGGTTGCCAATTCAGTTTTTATTGATTTTTATAGTATGGAAAATTAAAAATTCATTTTCTCAAAATAAACCAACATTCTAATTATGGCAATAAGACAAAAATGTGATAAAAAAAGGAATTCCTTGTTAAAAGCAACTTTAAGTTTGGTTATTAATAATGGTTTTCATGATGCTCCAATGTCTAAAATAGCAAAAATGGCAGAAGTATCACCTGCTACCATTTATATCTATTTTGAAAATAAACAAGACCTTATCAATCAACTTTATTTAGAAACTAAGGTGGCGTTTTTTAATTATGCATTTGAGAATTTTGAAAAAGAACAAAGTGTCAAAGATAGTTTTAAACAAGTTTGGATCAACATTGCAAATTACAGGCTAACCCATATTGATGAATCTAATTTTTTAGCACAATGTGACAATACACCAATGATAGATGAAAAAAGCAGACAAGAAGGATTAAAAAATTTACAACCGTTGCTAGATTTATGGGAGCGTGGACAACATAAGGGAATTATTAAACTGATTTCACCCTATTTATTGTACGCATATACCATTTACCCGTTTACTTTTCTAACAAGTATGCACCAAAAAGATAATTTTATTTTGAATGACAAACATTTAGAAGAAGCATTTCAATCGGCTTGGGACAGTATAAAAATTTAATTATGGGAAAAACAGCTATTATTTTAGGTGCAACCGGTTTGGTGGGAGGAATAGTACTTCAAAAATTAATTGAAGATGAAGCTTATACTGCTATTAAATTATTTTCAAGAAATAAAATAGAAGGACTTCCAATAAAAGTAAAACAATTTCTCGGAAATATTTTACAATTGGAAAATTTCGAAAAAGATTTTGAAGCAGATGAAGTTTTCTGTTGTATCGGCACTACAGCTAAAAAAACATCAGACAAAACTGTTTACAAAGCAATTGATTATGGAATTCCTGTAACCGCTGCTAAACTTTCAAAACGAAACAACATACCAACATTTATGGTTGTTTCAGCAATGGGAGCAAATGCAAGAAGCAACATTTTTTATAACAAAACAAAAGGTGAAATGGAACGTGATGTGTTGCTACAAAAAATTATAAACACTTACGTTTTACAACCTTCCATTATTGGTGGAAACAGAAAAGAAACCCGAATTGGAGAAAAAATTGGCTTGTTTATTTTTAAAATAATTCAACCACTATTTATAGGAAAATTACAAAATTACAAAATAATTGAAGCTGAAGAAATTGCTCAGGCGATGGTGAATTTAGCAAACTCAAAAAATTCAAAAGAAAAAATTATCACTTCAAATACAATCAA
>Ga0102810_1000340_pt1 | contig 16688 bp, 26 predicted proteins | sample ColrivemetaGS573_FD_84506 | JGI IMG/M metagenome (GOLD analysis project Ga0102810, IMG submission 84506) | Estuarine microbial communities from the Columbia River estuary - Ebb tide ETM metaG S.573 | ecosystem: Environmental > Aquatic > Marine > Intertidal zone > Estuary | place: USA: Columbia...
TGAATGATGATTACTGCATTGATATAAGGAGAAAGCCCCATAAGAATAATAGAAAAATTTTCTAATCAACCACCCATAAGTGCAGAAAAGAATGAAAGCCCTCTTTGTCCTTCAATAATTGCAGATAAACCATTTGTGTTTACACCAGGAATTGGAATAACAGAAAGAAATTTATATACTAACACCAAAAGAAGGGTTGCAATAATTTTTCTTCTTAAATCTTTTATGGCAATAATAGAACGAAATGTATCAAGTATCATAGGTATCGTAATAAATTATAATATTCTTCCTTTACTCTTATTTTAAGACAAAGAGAGAAAAAGTCCAACTTGATGTTGGACTATTTTTGTTCTGATGTATCAGTTGTAATATTTAATGTCCCTCCGGCCTTTTCTACTGCTGTTTTTGCAGACTGCGATGCAGCATCCACTGATATAGTAATCTTAGATTTTAAATCTCCATTACCAAGAAGTTTCACAGGGAGATTTTTCTTTGTTACAATCCCTACCTCTATAAGAGTCTCTTTTGTAATTTCTTTTACTCCTTTAGAAATAGCAAATTCAATATCTGAGAGATTTATCACAGTATAATGTTTCTTAAATATCGCATTTGAAAAACCTTTTAGTTTTGGCATTCTTCTAAAAAGAGGAGTCTGTCCTCCTTCAAACCAATCAGGTACACCTCCACCTGCACGGCTATTTTGACCATTCATTCCTCTTCCAGAAAATGTTCCTTTTCCAGAACCATTTCCTCTTCCAAGTCTTTTTGATTTTTTTCTTGAACCTTCTGTTGGTTTGAGTGTATGTGTTGTAAGCATAATTATATAATTTTAACTATTAGAATTTCTTTCTATTTAAAGAGTTGTAGTGCTTTTAAAGTTGCTTTTGCATTATTTAAAAGATTTGATGAACCATATCTTTTTGCAAGAATATCTTTATAACCAGCTACTGCAAGCACTTTTCTTGCAGATCAACCAGCAATAATACCAGTACCTTCTGAAGCAGGATGAAGCATAATCTTAGCTGCTTTAAACTTAGCTTCTAAATTGTAAGGAACCGTTCCATTATCAATTTTTACTCTAATAAGGTTTTTCTTTGCATCAGCAATAGCTTTTGCGATAGCATCTACTACTTCCCAACTTTTCCCAGTTCCTAGACCAACTTGCCCTTTTCCATCTCATATCACCATTACTGCTCGAAAACGAAGTTGTCTACCACCTGCAGTAACACGAGTTACTCTATCTATAGAGAGAAGTTCTTCTTTAAAATCTTTTTTTGGTTTGAAATTATCTTTTCCTCCTTTACGTGGATTACCTTTTCCTTCAAATGCCATAAGTACTATATATAAAGTAAATTAAAATTTTAGACCTCATTCACGAGCTGCATCAGCAAGAGCTTTCACTCTCCCATGATATGCAAACCCACCTCTATCAAATACTACTTCTTGTATCTTGAGACCTTGAGCTACTTTTGCAATATCAATTCCAACTTGTTTTGCAAGTTCAGTTTTTGAAGATTTTGAATCATTTTTTAGATCGGAAGCACTTCCAAGTGTTTTACCTGCAGCATCATCAACCAGCTGAGAATAAATATGAGTTCCACTTCGAAACACACTCAATCTTGGACGTTCTGCCGTTCAAAATAATTTTGATCCAACTCTTACTTTTCTTCTGAGTCTATTTACCTGTTTTTGTAACATAGTGAATATTATATGTAAAATAAATTTAAGTTAATATTTTTCTTTTATTTAGAACCTGTTTTACCAGCTTTTCTTCTAATATGTTCTCCAAGGTATTTAATACCTTTTCCTTTATATGGCTCAGGTTTCTTTTTTGCTTTAATTTTTGAAGCAAATTGACCAACAAGTTGTTTATCAATACCAGTCACATGAATAACATTTTTTGCTTTCTCATCCATAGCAACTTGGAGTCCAGCAGGTACATCCATATCAACTTTATGAGAAAAACCTATAGAAAGTATAAGTTTCTGTCATTGAACTTCAAATTTATAACCAACTCCATTTATTTCAAGAGACTTTTTATAGCCATTTGAAACTCATTCAACCATATTAGCAATAACTGATCTTGTAGTACCCCAAAGGGCTTTAGCTGAATCATCTTTTGGACTTACAATAACTTCGTTTTCCTCAATTTTTACTACAACAGAAGGTTTGAAATCAAAAGTAAGTGTACCTTTCTCTCCTTTTACTGTGATAGTATTTCCCGAAATATTTACTTCAACTTTTTCTGGTATTACTACAGGAAGCTTTCCTATTCTAGACATGTTTTTTCAATTTAAAATTAAATTACGATATACGCTCACACGCTATCTGCATTTTTTATATATTCTTAGTATATCTCACATAAGAGTTCACCTCCTACATTCAGACTTCTAGCTTCATATCCAGTAACTACACCTTTTGGAGTAGATACAATAAATATTCCTTTCCCATTTCTAGATTTTTGAATATCTCTACTCCCGAGATAAATTCTCTGACCTGGTCGAGAAATTCTTTTAAATGTAGGAATAACAAGAGTCTTTCTTACATTATTTAAAGTAACATGAAGGTCTTTTTTTCCTGAACCAAGATCTACTTCCGTATAATCTGATATATATTTATTTTTTTTCAAAATCTTAAGTATATCTGCTTTTAATTTTGAGTATGGAAGAGATATCTCCTCTTTTCGAGCAAGGTATCCATTTCTCATTCTTGTGAGTAAATCTCCAATAGGATCCATTATCATATGACAAGTAATTATGAAACTAAAACGTATAAGTTATTATATTACCAACTTGATTTTCTAACTCCAGGGAGTTCTCCAGCATTTGCTTTTTCTCTAAAACAAATTCTGCAAATATCAAACTTCCCTAAAAAACCTCTGGTTCTTCCACATACACTACAACAATTAAATACCTTAGTTGCTTCTAGTGGTTTTCTTCCATCAGCAATTGCTTGAAGAAATTTCTTTTTTAACTTTTGAGATTTTGCAATCTTAGATTTTCGAGCCACGTGTAAATTATTTAAAGAAATATTATATTACTTCGTAAATGGGAATCCCATTTGTGTAAGAAGTTCTTTTCCTGCTTCTTTTGAAGTTGCTGTTGTTTTTACTGTTATCTGTATTCCATGGTTTTTTACAACATCATCTTGTGGTACTTCTGGGAAAATAGTATGTTCCTTTATACCAAAGTTATAGTTTCCTTCTCCATCAAAAGATCTAGGATTTATACCTCTAAAGTCTCTTACTCGAGGAAGGACAATATTAATAAGTTTTTCAAGAAAATTATACATTGCATCCCCTCTGAGAGTTACTGTAAGACCTACTGGCATACCAGCTCTTAATTTAAAGTTTGAGATAGCTTTTTTTGCAGTTTTTACAATAGGAGCTTGTCCTGAAATAAGAGCAAGATGTTCTTGAAGTATTGAATAATCTTTATTTCCAGAACGTATATACGTTCCTATACCCATATTAAGAACAATTTTTTCTATTTTTGGAACTTCCATTATGTTTTCACACTTCAGAGATTCTTTCAACTTTGGAACAATCTCTTTTGTATATGTATCTTTTAAAGTCATTGCCGTGTTATTATTTAATAATACAATCTTTTGCTGTTTTTTTGTTTTCTTTTACAGCTCTTTTAGAAAATCTGTATTTTTTTTGTTTTCCTTTTTCTTCAATCATCACGTATCCTACTCTTGTAGCCTTAGATGTAATAGGACATTGGAGCATTACATTTGAAGCATCAATTGCCTTTTCCATTTTTATGATTTGACCAGCTGTTGTTCCTTGTTTTTTCATATGACGAGTCACAATATTCACTCCTTCCACAACAAGTTTCCCAGTAACCGGAAAAACTTTAAGCACTTTTCCTGTTTTTCCTTTATCTTTTCCAGACATTACTACGACTGTGTCTCATGTTCTAATTTTCATAGTCTTTCGATAACAAATAAATATAATTATAAAACTTCTGGTGCGAGAGATACTATTTTATTGTATCCTTTCATCTTAAGTTCACGAGCTACAGGACCAAAAATACGAGTCCCTTTTGGATTTCCATCGTCTCAGATAATTACACACGCATTATCATCAAAACGTACATAGCTTCCGTCTTTTCTTTTAATCTCTTTCGCGGTTCTTACCACAACTGCCTTTACTACTTTTTTCTTTTTTATAGTTCCATCTGGTGCTGCTTTTTTTACAGAACATACGATAATGTCTCCTATAGAAGCATACCTTCTGTGTGATCCACCAAGTACTTTAATACAAAGAACTTCCTTTGCTCCTGAATTATCTGTAACAGCGAGTCTTGTTTCTGTTTGTATCATAATAATTAAATAACTTTAAATGTTGAAATATTTATGCTGCGACTACTGTCCATCTTTTTAATTTTGAAAGAGGACGCGATTCATTAATCGTTACTGTATCTCCTATCTTACACAAATTAGCTTCATCATGAGCATAAAACTTGCTCGTCACTCTATATTTTTTATGATATTTCTCATGACTTTTATAGGTATCTACTGATACTACTACTGTTTTATCCATCTTGTCACTTATAACGGTTCCTGTTATAGTTCTCATATAATGATTATTTTTACCAATAAAATATTATTTAGCCCCTTGTGAAATTCGAGTCTTAAGAGAAGCAATATATCTTCTTAATACTTTCACAAGATGTGTTTGTTTTAATTCTCCTACAGCGAGTTTCATCCCAATTGTATAGAGTGTTTTTTGAGCATCTTTTACTTCTTCCTTGAGTTTCTCAGGTGAAAGTTTTGCAAGAGCCTCATTTGATTTCATTTTTAAATCTTTTATTTCTTTCATCTTTCAAAAAGGATTAATCAACTATAATTTTTGTTTTCACAGGGAGTTTATATGAAGCAAGCGTAAAAGCTTCCCTTGCAACTTCTGGAGTGACACCTGTTATTTCAAACAGCACTCTTCCAGGTTTTACAGGAGCTCGATACATTTCTACAGATCATTTTCCTCAACCCATTGGTACTTCAAGAGGTTTAGTAGTGAATGCTTTATCAGGAAATATTCGTATCCAGATTTTTCCACCTCTCTTGATGTAACGAACCATAGCTCTACGAGCTGATTCTATTTGACGAGAAGTAATAAAACCTCTCGTTGTAGCCTTTAAGGCATAGTCACCAAATGCAATTTCCGCTCCTCTGGTAGCACTACCTTTGAGTCGCCCTCGCATTGGCTTTCTATATTTGGTTTTTTTTGGTTGTAACATTGTAAGCCCAGTTAGTATATAAATATTTTTTAAGAGTCAAGTTTTTTTGCTTTTTTGTATATGTCTCCCTTATATATCCATACTTTAAGACCAATAGTACCATATACTGTTTCGGCTCTCATAGTAGAATAATCAATGTTAGATCGTACTGTTTGAGTTGGGATATTTCCTTCTTTAAATGTTTCTTTTCTTGCTATTTCTGCTCCGTTAAGACGACCACCAACTTTTACTTTAATTCCTCCAGCCCCTTTTTCCATAGCTTTTGCGAGCGCTTGTTTAATAGCTCTTTTGTATGGCATTCTTTTTTCAATTTGATTTGCTATACTGAACGCTACTATTTTTGCGTTGAGATCAGGTTGTTTAATTTCTTTTACATTTATAACAAAAGTCCCTCCGAGTTTGTTTTGTAGTTTTAGTTTTATATTTTCTACATTTTCTCCTGTTTTACCAAGAATAAGAGAAGCTTTTGAAGTAAAAATATCTACAATAACACTTTCTTGTGTTTTAGAGATAAGTATGTCTCCTAATGGAATTCATGTGAGCTCTTTTTCAAGAATTTGTCGAGCTTTTATATCAAGAGCAAGAGAATGTTTATACGTCTTAGAATCACCAAACCAAGATGATTTCCAATTTACAATATAAGGGATTCTGAATGATATCGGACTTACTTTATGTCACATAGGTACAAAATTATAGTGTAATAAATCTTTATAGAGGTCTAGGATTTCCCGGATAACTCTCTGCTATAAATTAATTATGCAAATCTACATAACTATTCCATTGCAAAATTACTTTTGCGAGACTATTTTACCTGGAGTTCTAATCTAATATTTGAAGTTCTCTTCAAAATTGGATGCATTCTCCCTCTTGAAACTGGTCTTCCTCTCTTGTATACTATTCCTTTTGTAATAATAAGACTTGAAAGGTATAAATCAGTTGCATTTTGGTTGTCATTATGAACCGCATTTTGTACTGCTGAATTCACAACCTTATGAAGAAGGCCTGCCCCTTTTCTTGGTGCAAATTTAAGAAACTTCAAAGCTTCTTCTGCTTGCATTCCTCTCACAACTTCAGCAACTACTCGAAGTTTTTTTGGTGAGATTCGTATATTTTTTGCGTATGCTTTCATGGAAATACTGTATAAGTGTTTTAAAATATTATCTGTTTCCTGAGTGTCCTCTAAATGTTCTAGTCATAGAGAATTCTCAAAGTTTATGACCTACCATATCTTCGGTTACAAAAACTGGTGTGTGAGCTTTTCCATTATGCACTCCAAATGTATGACCTACAAATTCTGGAATAATAGTACAGTTTCGAGCCCAAGTTTTGATAACTGTTTTCTTTCCTGTTTCATTTAATTTACCTACTTTTATTACGAGTCTGTCGTAAATATAAGGTCATTTTTTTAAACTTCTTGTCATAAGACGATTTCTAAATAAATAATATTTTTACATCTTGGAATCTCCCAAGTAATTACATCATAAGTTTTCCTTTTCTTGTTTTGAGAATCCATTTCCCTGTAGTCTTTTTTCTGCTTCTTGTTTTCTTTCCGAGTGCAACTTTTCCCCAAGGAGTTTTTGGAGCCTTCATACCAATTGGAGCTCTTCCTTCTCAACCACCATGTGGATGATCTACAGGATTCATTGCTTTCCCTCTTACTGTTGGTCTTTTCCCCATCCATCTTGATCTCCCTGCTTTACCAATCACAACTTGATTGTGGTCTGGATTAGATACTTGACCAAGTGTTGCGTAACATTTTTTATGTACTAGACGTACTTCACCAGAAGGCATTTTTATTTGTGTGTATTCTCCCTCTTGAGAAACAATACTAGCAGATGAACCAGCTGATCGAACAGAACTTGCTCATTGACCTACAATAAGCTCAACATTATGTATTTTGATACCAACTGGTATATTCCCTACCTCCATTCTATTCCCACTTACAAGAGCTGCTTTCTCTTCTGTTATAATCTTATCTCCTACTTGAACTTCTGTATGAGCAAGAACATATCTTCTTTCTCCATCTGCATAACATACGAGTGCAATAAAAGCTGATCTATAAGGATCGTATTCTACTGTTTCAACTTTTGCAGAGATTCCTTTTTTATCTGTCATGTAAAAATCAACAAGTCTGTATTTTTTTGCATGTCCTCCACCTTGATGTCGAATAGTAATACGTCCTGTATTATTTCTTCCCGCAGCTTTTTTCAAGCTAACTGTAAGAGCTTTATTTGGAGTAGATGAAGTTATTTCTTTGTAATCTATCCCTGTCATTCCTCTTCGACCGTTTGTAGTAGGATTAAATTTCTTGAGTGCCATTGGTATATTTTTTTATAATAAAGTATATGTATTCTTTAGATCCTTATTATTTCACAAGTGTTACATCGATAACATCTGAAGCATTTTTTAAGGTAATATATGCTTTTTTTGTTTGTCTCTTTCGAACTTGCATTCCTCTTTTTTTCCCGAACTTAAACTTTTCTCGAGTATGGAGCATATTTACATCTGCAACCTCTACCCCATAGAGTTCTTTTATTGCCATTTTTACATCAATTTTTGTTGCGTCTGGTGCAACTTCAAAAGCGTATCTTGGTTTTTTGAGTCCCATGCTTGCTGTTTTTTCAGTAACGATAGGATTTTGTAATATTTTATATAATCTCATGACTCTATAAATAGAAAGTAAGTAAATTATGCCTTAAGAGCATTTAATTGTTGAAGTCCATCTTCTGAAACTACGAGTGTTTCATATTTTAAAAGGTCAGCTATATTCAAGTATGAACTTTGAATTGCTTTTACTGTCTTTAAATTTGCAATAGATTTTTCTACATTTTCATTTCGCTCATGTAATGCTACAAGAGCTGTTTTTCCAAGAGGAAGAGCTGTCATAATAGCATCCATAGCTTTTGTTTGAATCTCCTTTACTTCAAGTTTTTTCACTACTATCAATGCATTTGATTGTACTTTAGAAGAAAGTACACAGAAAAGAGCTCTTTGTCTTTCTTTTCTATTCATTTGAAGTGTAAAGTTTCTATTATTTCTTGGTCCAAATGCAACTCAACCTCCTTTTCTCACAGGTGATCTGTTTGCTCCCATTCGAGCGCGCCCAGTTCCTTTTTGTCGGTATAGTTTTCGAGTTGAACCTCTTCTCTCTCCTCGTGTTTTTGTATGAGCTCCTACCTGTCTTGCATTTGCAAGTTGGAGTATAAGTGCTCGGTGAATCAGTCCTTCATTTACTTCAACACCAAAAACTTGTTCGTTGAGAGTCACTATTCCAGTTTCTTTCCCTTTCAGGTCGTATACTTTCGTTTCCATGGTCTCCTAAATAGTTAGTGTTTAAATATAAATTTGTATAAGCGAGTTTCTCGCCCCAGGAACTGGTCCTCGAACTCCGATAATTCCAGCTTGTTCATTTACAATCTCAACTGGTACATCTCTTAAGCTCACTTGATCTACTCCATAATGCCCGTGCATCTTCTTACCTTTATGAGTCCTTACTGGCTTTCTATTTCCGATAGAACCAAGAGCTCTATGGAATTTTGAACCATGTCCTCCAGGTCCTCCACTAAAATTATGTCGTTTCATAGCTCCAGAAAAACCGTGTCCTTTTGAGGTTCCAGTAAGTGTTACTTTTTCAACACCTGCAAGTTCCGCAAATCCGATTTCAGAACCAATTTCCTTCGCATTTTCTTCAGAAACTTCTATATGAAATTCTCTTACTATAGAGAAATTCTTCGCAGGAAGTCCTTTTTTTCAAGTTACAGCTTGTACTGTATCTTTTTTTACGATACCTACGACAATCGCAGAGTATCCGTCTTTTTCAGCTGTTTTGTAAGAAACAACTTGCATTTTTGGTATTTCCAAAAGAGTTACAGGGATAAATACATCATCCTTGATAACTCGTGTCATCTCGATTTTTCGAGCTAGTATTCAAGCCATCCTTCGGTATTTTTTATAAAAATAAAGTTAGAGGTTAAACTTATTTTGACCTGCAAAACAGTTTAACGTAACCTCTTCTTTTCCCACTATTTGAGGGGAAATTTTTCAAAAGCCCGGAGATTCTATGAAAATATTTTATATTGTCAAAAGATTTTTTAGAGTTTTTTATAAGCTTTTGTTTGAGCTTATTTTTCAACTTGCTTTTTGGGCTCGCTTGTTTATTATCAAGGTCAATCATTATTTTTTAGAATATTACAGATACCATGAGTGAAGAACTACAGAAACTCAAAACAGCTTTTCATACAAGCTTAGAAAAAATAAATTCAACAATAGAACTCAAAGAACTCGAAAATGAATATCTTGGAAAAAAAGGAAAACTTAAAGAGATCCTTGCTGGAGTAAAAGACCTCTCAATAGAAGATAAAAAAACTATTGGAGTTGCAGCGAATGAAATGAAGAACCAATTTATAAGCTCAATTGAGAAGAAAGCAGAAGAAATCGAAGAAACTTATTTTGCAAAAATAGAATCTGAAGAAACAATAGATGTTACTATCTGATATCCATCAAAGAATCTCTGACATAAACATCCAATTTCCCATACAACGGAACTCCTTGAAGATATTTTTATATCTCTCGGTTTTAAAATAGAAGATGGACCTCAAATAGAAGATGAACTCCATAATTTTGATAAACTCAATATTCCCGATAATCACCCAGCTCGAGATGTATGGGATACATTTTGGATATCTGATGACATTAATGCAGAAAGAAAATCTGGAGATAAGTATCTCCTTCGAACACATACTTCTCCCGTACAAATCCGTACTATGCTCTCTCAGGAACTCCCTATAAAAATCATTGTTCCTGGACGAGTATTTCGTTATGAACAGGAGGATGCTCGACATACATGTAACTTCTACCAACTGGAATGACTCGTAGTCGGTGAAGGAGTAACTTTTGGAGACCTTAAATGGACTCTAGATACAGTTATGAAACAACTCTTAGGAGAAAAAACAGAACTTCGTTTTCGACCAAGTATCTTCCCATTTACTGAACCAAGCGCTGAAGTAGATGTCAGTTGCCAAATATGTTCAGGAAAATGAGAAAAAGCTGGAAAAAAATGTAGTATGTGTTCTTGAACTGGTTGGGTAGAGCTCCTTGGATCTGGTATGGTACACCCTAAAGTTTTAGAAGGTTGTGGAATAGATCCGATGAAATATTCTGGATTTGCCTTTGGTATGGGAATCGACCGAATCGCTGCACAGCGTTTTGGGGTCAGTAGTTCTCGAATGTTCTACCAAAATAAATTAAAATTAAATGAACAATTTTAGCAAAAAACTCTTCTATATGGAAGAGTTTTTATTTATTGATACATATTTATAATGTAAAATAAAACATTATTTGTATTTTTACCTTACATAGGTATTTGAATAATTCCAGTATATTAATTTATAAATAAAAAAAATGACCGAATCAGCACTTGCTCGTATGGCGCGAGGTGAACCAGTTGAAAAAAATAGACTCCATCTTATAGGAACTCCTGATAGTAAATTACTTACTGAATCTATCGCAGAAAAAATTCAAAAACTCTTAGATTTAGCCCACGAAAAAAACCCTGAGTTTTATGCTCAAAGAAATGTTCTATTACAAATATTGCCAGAGTATAAATTCTTCTGAAGTGGTGAACCAAATGTAACTCTTCCATGAAGTGTTCGATGAAATCATGTCTGGGCTGTATCTGACCCTCATGGAGATGCTGATCAATGAAGAATAAGTATTAATGATAAATATCAACACGATAAACTTTTACTCAGTGCTATAAGAAATAACGGCGCGCGAACAACGAACCTTATCATGCCCTGCTTTTATGGGGCACGACAAGATAAAACTACACCTAAAAGGAGGCAACCAATAACTGTAAATCAAACATGAAAAGAGCTTGATGCTATTATTTGAAGAAATGGATATATGTATATATTAGATTTACATAACCCTACTTCTGAATTTAGTTTTTCTGAATGAAATACAATGAATTTCTATACTTGATGGTTAATTAGAGAAGCTATTCAAAGATTATGATTCACTCAAGAAAATACTCTTATCCTTCCTGCTGATGAATGAGGTATAAAAAAAATTGAATGAATTGCCGAAGATATATGATTTAACTCCTTAAAAGTTACAAAAGCCAGAAATTATGATGAATGATGAGTAGTAAGAAATATCCAAGTTTCATGAAATATTGAAGATATTAGGTGAAAACATCTTATTATTCATGATGACATACTTGATAGTGGATGAACTCTTTGCAAGCTTTTAGAAGAATTACTTGAAATGCAACCAGCAAGTATAAGTGTTGTTATTACTCATTGAATGTTTAATGGTCAAGCAAAACAACGACTTTCAGATGTCATTATTAAATCTGAGTGAAAGATTAAGAAAGTATTTATTTCTGACTCAATAAATAAACAAGACTTACCAGAGTTTGTAGAAGTGATTCCATCATGACAACTCTTTGCTAATGCCATCATCAATCCACAAAGTGTGAATAGAGATGATAATAGAGACTATACTGTTCAGGAATAAGGTATAAATAACATAAAAAAGAACAGAATTAATTCTGTTCTTTTTTATAAAAATATACTTGCTCTCCTCCATTATAGAGTTTGCGTCTTTTGTATTTTATCTTGGAATAGGATTCAAACTCACCGTGTGCGGTAATAATACCTCCTCCTAAGTTTTTGTTTTGCTCAAAGAGCTGAGCAATGTCTTTGTGGATTTGTGGAACATCGGTCTCTTCGAGTCTGAGTCCATAAGGAGGATTAGATATCAAAGTCCCTACTATTTCTCTTCTCAGATACGTTTTATAGTCTTGACTCCCAAAAGTAATCGTATCCCCAACTCCCGCAAAGCTTGCATTTCTTTGTGCGAGCTGCTGTACATCTTTCCGGATGTCTGTTGCATATATTTTATATACTCCTGAAAACTCTTTTGTAGACGCGAGTTCGATTTCTTGTTTGAGTATATTTTCTGGAAGCCAATCCCAAGATTCAAATGCAAATTTTCTCCTTCTCCCTGGAGCGATATTTCTCGCTATCATTGCAGCTTCTATTGCTATTGTTCCAGAACCACAAAAAATATCATAGAGTGGCTCTTTGTATTTCCATCCAGAAAGAATAACAAGTGCTGCAGCGAGGTTTTCCTTCATAGGAGCATCTCCTGTCATTTCTCTGTATCCTCGTTTATGAAGTCCTGCTCATGAAGTATTCAGTAAAATTCTCAAAGTATTATTTTCGATGAGGACCCGAATTTCTATAGTTCCTAGATTTTCATCTTCTTCCAAATGTCATTCCCCCACTATCTTCTTAGCAATCGCTTTTTTTGCGAGTGCTTGTAGCGTAGAAACAGATCCAAGTTCCGATTTAATAGAAGTTGCTTTAATATGTACCATAAAACCTTTGGGGATATATTTTTTCCAATCTTGAGCAAACATTCTCTCAAAATAGCTATCAAAATCTGTGATATTTTTTTGAGTATCTATTATATAGTAGAGAATATTTCCAAAACGTGACCAAATATTCATGCGGGCTATCATCTCTATTTCTCCATCAAAATATATAGCCTTATCTTGAACTTCTGTTATGTTTCATCCTTGTTTTGTTACTTCATGTTTTACGAGTGCTTCAAGTCAAAGAGAAGTCGTGAGAAGAAAATGATGCATAAATTTTTATTTAAATAAGTATGTCGCAAAGTATATCCAGTAAAGATATTTTTAAAAGTTTAGCTTTCTTTTTGTTTTCCTTATTTCGTACTTTGTCTATGAGAAATAAAAGCGAGATTAGGTTCTCAAAATATATAGAGTACTCTAAGTTTGCGAAGATTACTGCAGTAATTCCAAGTAAATTTTATTTACTCATCTATGAAATTATGAAAGATATAAAAGCAGAAGAAAAGAAAGAAGAAAAAGTAGCTCCAGCTGGAACACATACTCAAGAGAAAAAAGATCAAAAATAATTCTTGATTTTCAAAAAGACTTGCTTAGGCAGGTCTTTTTTTTGTGTGTACTATTTATTACAGAAATGAAACTTTGTATGAGCAAGAAATCACTATACTAGTATGTGTTTATAATAATTAAAAAATAAAATGGTAGCTGCTAAACATATTCAAACAGAGGTAGATGCGAGTTTTCTCTATGGAGTTCTTGCAAAACACGAATTAACTCCAGAAATTTCTGAAATATTCTCAGAAATGAGTGATATTGAACTCTCTCATGCTCAAGCATTCATTGCAAAAAATAAATGAACTCTATTACCAAATCCTTCTCTCAGAGCTCGAATTATAAAAAAACTAGGAAAAGTCTTTGGACAAGACTTTATTCTTGGAATCCTCATGGAAACAGAAAAAAGTATGTCCTACGCTATCGTCAATGAAAAGCATAAGAAAAAAGAAAAAATAGACTTTTGAGATACATCTCATGTTGCGATTCTCAAAAATATTCTCAATCAACATTCAGAAATACAAGGGAATGATATTGCTCGTTTTGAAAAGCGTCATAAATCTATCGGAGGAAATGCCTTGCGAGCTGGAGTACTTGGAGGAAATGATGGTCTTGTATCAAACTTTAGTTTAGTCATGGGGATTGCAGGAGCAACGAGTGGAAACAATGAAATTGTTCTTGCTGGTACTGCCGGACTCTTGGCATGAGCACTCTCTATGGCGCTTGGAGAGTGGATATCAGTAAAGAGTTCCCAAGAGCTTTATGAAAACCAAATAGAGCTTGAAAAAGAAGAACTTGAAACAAATCCTGCATGAGAGGAAAAAGAACTCGTTCTTATTTATCGTGCAAAAGGAATTGAACTGAGTGAAGCAAAAAGACTTGCATCAGAAGTGATACAAAACAAAGATCTCGCACACCAAGTACTGGTAAAGGAAGAACTCGGAATCAATACAGAAGATCTCGAAGGATCTGCGATGGAAGCAGCTCTTTCATCATTTTTCCTTTTTGCTATTGGAGCTATCATTCCCGTATTTCCATTCTTCTTTTTTGAAGGCTTTCAAGCTATAGCGCTGAGCTGTATTATGAGTAGCATTGGTTTATTTCTTATTGGAGCTATGATTACCCTCTTTACAGGAAAATCTATGCTTTACTCTGGAATGAGGCAAGTCATATTCGGTGCCGGAGCAGCTGCAATTACCTATGCTATCGGAAGTCTCATTGGAACAAGTATTATTGGATAAAGGCTTTAATACAAAATTCTTACAAAATATCAGTAGAGTGAAAATATAATCTTTTACATGTCTCCATGAAAATCTATACTTGAGTCCTCATAACATGCTGAATAGTATTTTTGAGTGCTTGTAGTTCCTCAATTCCTAACTTCTCAAATTCGAGTATTGAACCAGTTTCAGAAGTTGTAGAAAGAGAAAGTACTCAAATACGGTCAGAAAATCCTAGAGAAAATACTATAGATAAGATTGTTGAGTCAGAACAAAGAGAAGAAATAATAGAAGAAGTTCTTCCTGACTATCTGCAAATACAAAGAGATGGAGATACTCTCGTTTTTGAAAAGATTCTTGCAGATAATTCTTATTATACGCGATATCAAATAAGCTACACGAGTGAAGGATTCAATATTTCTGGGATTATGAATATTCCAAAAAATACTCCAAACGCTCCTCTTCTGATCTTAAATCATGGATATATAGATCCTGCTGTGTATACTCTCTGAAGAGGACTCAAAAGAGAACAAGACTATTTTGCACGAAATGGTTTTGCTGTACTACATACCGATTATAGAAATCATGCATTTTCAGATGATGATAGTTCACTGCAAGGAACAGGAAGTATTCTACGAAGTAAAAAATATGGTGCCGATGCTATTAATGCAATACTCGCAGTACAAAAAGCAAAAAATAATGGTACATCAGAACTTCAAAATGTGAATCCTGAAAAAGTTTGAATGTTAGGACATTCTATGTGAGGTGGAGTCACTATGTATTCTCTCGTTGCAGCTCCAAATCTCGTAGATGCAGCTGTACTCTATGCTCCAGTACATAGTAATGAATACTATAACTATCAAAAATGGGGAAAAAATAGACTCGATACTAACGAAAAACAAATTTTAGAAGATATCTATGGAGACTGAGAAAATCCTGAGAGCTTTATAAGTATTTCTCCAGAAACATATTTCCAAAACATACAAGCTCCAATACAAATGTATTTTGGGACCAATGATGCAAGTTGTCCGATAGCTTGGGGTTATGAAATAGAAACAGCTTTGACGGAATCACAAAAAGATATAGAATTTATAGTATATCCTTGAGAGCAACATGAGTTTGGACCTCAGTGGCAAAACTTCATGGAATCGAGTGCTGATTTTTTTAACACAGAGCTTCGAGGAAAATAATATTAATTAAAATACTATCCTATGAATAAAGATGCCATACTTATCTGAGTCCATACACACTCAGATATCGCTACCGTTTGGGACGCATATACTAATCCTGAACATATAAAAAACTGGAACGCTGCAAGTGATGAATGGCATTGTCCAGAAGCAACAAACGACCTGCAAGTTGGAGGAGAGTTTCACTCTACTATGGCTGCACGAGACGGATCTGGAAGCTTTGATTTTTGTTGAACCTATACAGAGATTATCCCTCATAAACTCATAGCCTATACAATGGAGGATGGGAGAAAAGTAGAAGTAGAGTTTCAGAGTGATGAGCATTGTACCAATGTCATCATAGAGTTTGAACCAGAAACAGAAAATAGCAAAGAACTCCAACAAAATGGATGGCAATCTATTCTCAACCATTTTGCAGAATACGTGACGACATTATAAAAGCTCTTTTGAGCTTTTTATTTTTTTCCTATACTTGTAAATACTATCTCATTACAAATTCCCTATGTTTCAAAAACAACAAAAATGAGTTCTCGCTTTTTCAGCACTCTATCTCATAGTTTGAGGAATCTATTTTCTCACAGATTTCAATTTTGAGTTTATGATTTATATTGGGGTTATTCTCGTGCTTTTTGCAGGAGTTTTTGGAACGCTCAAATATACACGTTTCCCTGTTTGGATGCTCTGGATGTTTTCGATTTGGGGACTGATGCACGTATTAGGTGGTATGATACAAACTCCAGACGGAGTACTCTTTGCCTATCGAATATTTCCATTTATCGATAGAGGATGAGAGTTTTACATCCTCAAATATGACCAAGTCGTACACTTCTATCTCTACGGACTTGTCGCTCTTATGGCACAGCATCTCCTAGCCTATCGTTTCAAAATACCAAAAGAGAGTCTCTTCCTCGCTCTCGCTGCGATTCTCATATCTGTCGGGATTAGCAGTCTCAACGAAATCATGGAATTTCTCATCGCAATATCGCTTGCTGATAACGGAGTCGGAGGATATGAAAACACAATGCTGGATATAATATTTAATCTCTCTGGGGCTGTTGTTGCGGTTGGGGTGATGAGAGGATTAAAATTGATTTTAAAGGAAAAA
>Ga0102810_1000355_pt1 | contig 16410 bp, 14 predicted proteins | sample ColrivemetaGS573_FD_84506 | JGI IMG/M metagenome (GOLD analysis project Ga0102810, IMG submission 84506) | Estuarine microbial communities from the Columbia River estuary - Ebb tide ETM metaG S.573 | ecosystem: Environmental > Aquatic > Marine > Intertidal zone > Estuary | place: USA: Columbia...
CTTTAAATCATACTGTACATCTACATTATAAAAACTAATCATGGCTTCATGCTTATTTGCTAAGGCACGATATTTATCTTTCCAACTAGGTAATTCTAAATCGCCAATGCGAATACCATTTCTACCTGTTTTATCCATATAAGTTGGACCGATGCCTTTTAAAGTTGAACCAATTTTGGCTTTTCCTTTTGAAGCCTCTGAAGCTGCATCTAATAATCGATGTGTTGGTAAAATGATATGCGCTTTTCTAGAAATGATAAGCTTCGATTTATAATCTAAATTAAATTTGTCTAAACCCTTTAATTCTTGAACAAATACCACAGGATCAATGACAACACCATTACCAATAACATTAGTAGATTTTTCGTGAAATATACCTGATGGAATAGTTCTTAAAACATGTTTTATACCATCAAATTCTAATGTATGTCCAGCATTTGGGCCGCCTTGAAAACGTGCAATAATATTGTATTTGGAAGTTAATACATCGACAATTTTTCCTTTGCCTTCATCTCCCCATTGTAAACCAAGTAGTAAATCTACTGCCATTTTTAATTTAGTTATTTAGTTGATTTTTTGTTGCCATAAAAGTAGAGTGAATGGTTTGTGATTTCTATATCAAAAACCTCTTCAATTGTTTGTTTGATCGATTGAATTCTTGGGTCGCAAAACTCAATTACTTCACCAGTATCTGTAAGAATGACATGGTCATGTTGCTTATCAAAATAAGACTTTTCATAATGTGCTTGGTTTTGACCAAATTGGTGTTTTCTGACCAAGGCACAACCCAGAAGTAATTCTATCGTATTGTAAAGTGTAGCTCTACTCACACGATACTTTTTATTTTTCATGTTTAAGTACAACGACTCAATGTCGAAATGTTCTTCCCTGTTATAAATCTCCTGAAGAATAGCATATCGCTCAGGTGTTTTACGATGGCCATTGTCTTCCAAAAATTTAGTAAAGACATTCTTTACAATCTCTTGATTTTTTGTGTCCGTTTTTACACTCATAATTTCGGCTCAAATTTACATTTTTATACTCTTTTAACCTTATCTATACCATTAATTTTTTTAAGGTTATCCATGAGCTTTGTTAATAAGTTTTTGTTTTTGACCACCACGTTTATTTTACCTGAAAAAACACCATCATCGCTTTGAAAATTAATGCTTTTCATATTAACATGCATATTAGAAGAAATCACTTTTGTGATATTATTGACCAATCCTAAATTATCAATTCCAGAAAGAACTATTTGTGCCGCAAATTCTTCTTGTGAAGAGTCAATCCATTTTGCTGACATTATTCTATACGCATAATTTGATTGCAGTGACACTGCATTCGGACAGTTTTTTTTATGTACTTTAATACCTTCGTTTACAGTTAAAAATCCAAATACAGAATCACCTGGAATAGGGTTGCAACAATTGGCTAATTTATAATCTAATTTCTCTTCTTCCTTACCAAAAACGAGTAAGTCATATTTTGTTGTTATTTCATCTTTGTCAATGTCTTCTTTAGAAATATTAGTCTTTCTAGACATCTTATTTTTAAAATAGCTCACAAGTGCATTACTTCTTGATGAAGCGTATTCTTTCAGCATGATATTGTCAATAGCACCAGTACCAACTCGGTAAAATAAATCTAAACTTGTTTTCAGTTTAAAATGATTAACCATTTCATTTACTGACGTTTCATTTAAAGTGATTTTGAGTTGTTTGAGTTTGCGTTTTAAAATTTCTTTACCGTCAGCTGCAATACTCTTTTTTCCCTCTTTTAAAGCAGATTTTATTTTCCCTCTGGCTCTTGCTGTAGTTGCATAATCTAACCAGTTAGCATTGGGTTTTGCGCTTTCAGAAGTCAGAATATCTACTTGATCACCATTCTTTAATTCATGACTAAGAGGCACAAGTTTTCCATTTACTTTTGCGCCTCTCGTTTTCATACCGACTTCGGTGTGAATACTAAATGCAAAGTCTAATGGCGTAGCGCCTTTGGGCAATGATTTTAAATCACCTTTAGGCGTAAAGACAAAAATCTCTTTAGAATAAAGATTTAGTTTAAACTGTTCAACAAAATCAACAGCATTGGCGCCATGATTTTCTAGTGCTTCCTGTAATTTGTTAATCCAAGACTCTAAGCTATCATCTTCCTTATCATCCTTATTTTTATATTTATAGTGTGCTGCATATCCTTTTTCAGCAATTTCATTCATCCGTTCGCTGCGAATTTGGACTTCAACCCATCTACCTTTTGGTCCCATTACAGTAATGTGTAATGCTTCGTAGCCAGTAGATTTAGGTGAAGAAATCCAATCACGAAGTCGCGTGGGGTTTGGTCTAAAATGGTCAGTAACGATCGAATAAATTTTCCATGCGAGAAACTTTTCGTTTTCTTGATCACATTTGTAAATGATTCTAACCGCGAACTTATCATAAACTTCTTCAAAAGAAACGCCTTGATTAATCATTTTCCTTCGAATAGAAAAAATTGATTTTGGTCTACCTTTTATATCATAACTAAGATTTTCTTCATCTAATGAGCCTTCAATAACTTGATTAAATGCTTTAATATAAGCATCTTGCTCTTCCTTACTCTCCTTCATTTTGAGCAAGATATCATGATACACTTCGGGTTCTGTATATTTTAAGCCGAGATCTTCAAGTTCGGTTTTAATATTATAGAGTCCAATTCTGTGTGCTAACGGTGCATAAATGTAAAGTGTCTCACTAGCAATTTTCACTTGTTTGTCTGGACGCATAGATTCCATAGTTTGCATGTTGTGCAAACGGTCTGCTATTTTAATAATAATAACACGAACATCATCATTAAGGGTCAGTAGCATTTTTCTGAAATTTTCCGCTTGCATAGATACGTCCATGTCTTTTTTAAGCGAAGAGATTTTTGTGAGTCCGTCAACTATTTTAGCAACAGTATCTCCAAATAGTTGTTCTATATCTTGAATAGTATAATCATCATTATCCTCAACAACATCGTGAAGTAAAGCGGCAGCAATTGAAGTCGCATCCAACCCAATTTCTTGAGCAACTATTTTTGCAACCGCAATCGGGTGAAAAATATAAGCTTCCCCAGATTTTCGTCGCTGATCTTTATGTGCTTCTATAGCGACATCAAAAGCTTTTCTAATGAGTTTTTTGTCTTCAGTAGTAAGTGTTCGGTAGCTTACCTTCAGCAACTCTTTGTAGGCTTTGGTAATGGCTATATTTTCTTTTTCTAATTCTACCTCTGTCATAAGAATTAAAAATAGTACAAAGAAAATTAATGGACAACCCTTTTGTGTTTAAAAGTTGTAGTTATATTAATTCAATAAAACTAGCGTCTTAAATTCTGTATTCGTTCTAATAAAGTCGGATGTGAATAATGCATAAATACATAGGCTTTATGTGGTGTTAAGTTGCTTAGACTGTTTTTGGATAGTTTTTTTAATGATGTAATTAAAGGTTCACTTTTATAAGTTGTTTTTGCATAGTCATCAGCTTGGTATTCAAATTTTCTAGAAAGCCAGTTCATTAATAACCCAGTGATTTCAGAAAGCGGACTGTAAAGCATTCCGAAAGCGATTAAGCCAATATGAAAGCTTGGTTTTTCCACACCCAAGGCTTGCGATAATATCGGATTTGAAATAAATAATGACAAAATGTATAAGGTTAATCCTGTAATTAAAATGGATGCAAATAAATTAACGACAATATGCTTTTTCTTATAATGGCCGACTTCATGTGCAAGAACAGCTACTATTTCGTCTTCTTCTAAATCGTTAATCAAAGTGTCATATAAAGTTACTCTTTTTTCGTTACCAAAACCAGAAAAGTAGGCATTCGCTTTAGTACTTCGCTTTGATCCGTCAATGACAAAAATTTTATTTAGAGTAAATCCAACGGTTTCTGCATATGCCGAAATGTTATTTCTTAATGTTCCAGATTCTAAGGGCGTTTGTTTATTGAATAACGGAACTATTAATCGCGAATAAAACATATTCATAAATACAGTAAAGATGGTGACCAATGCCCAGGCATAAAGCCAAAAGTATTTACCACTCGTTTGATAAAACCATATTATGGCAGTTAGAATTAAGCCACCTAAGATGATCATCATGAACCAACCTTTTAGTTTGTCAAGCCAGAATGTCTTTTTAGTGGTTTTATTAAACCCGAATTTCTCCTCAATCACAAAAGTTTTGTAATAAGAAAAAGGTGTACTAATAATGTCGCTCCCAACCATAATAATACCAAAGAAAACAAGTGCAATTGCAATTGGATTTTCACTAAAATTTCTAGCCACATTATCAATCGCCTCAAAACCATCAAGAATCAAAAAACCTAGGGTTAATAATAATGAAAAAGTCGATGTTAAGATTCCAAATTTATAATTCGTCTTTTTATAGTCTTGAGATTTTTTATATTCGTTGTCATCGTATACATCCTGTAATTCTTTAGGAATTGAGTCTGTAAAATGCTTTGCATTTAGCGCATCAAGAATTTTATCGAGAATAAAATCAAAAAGTATAATGGCTATTATGATATAAAAGAGTGTTGTTGCTGTCATATGTTACTTAAAATCACGTTGTCTTTTGGCTTCAAAAATAAGAATTCCTGCCGCAACAGAAACATTCATGGAATCTATTTCACCTTGCATTGGAATAATAATATTTTGAGTTGCATGCGTTAACCATTCAGGACTTAATCCAGTGGCTTCTGTACCTACAACTAGAGCTGTTGGTGCAGTATAATCTTGTGTATGATAATAAGCACTTGCTTGTAATGCAGCGCAAAATATATTAATATTTTTTTCTTTGAGGAAAGCAATAATTTCAGCGGTACTGCCGGTTGCAATTTGATTTGTAAATAAACACCCAACACTTGAGCGTATGATATTTGGATTATACAAATCTGTTTTTGGATTCGCAATAATGACAGCATCAACATTAGCGGCGTCCGTAGTACGCAGCAAGGCGCCAATATTGCCTGGTTTTTCAGGTGCTTCAGCGACTAAAATTAAAGGGTTTTGGGTGTTGAAGTGTATGTTATCAATTGAATGGGACTTTGTTTTTGCAATAGCAAGTACTCCTTCAGTAGTATCACGATACGCTAGTTTTTGATAGACTTCTTTCGAGATTTCAATACAGTTGGTATCTTGATTTATTAAGCTATGAAGCTGTTCTTCAGCAAATAATTCGGTAAAAAATAAAATAGTTTCAATCTCATAGTTGCCTTTTAAAGCCAAAGAAATTTCACGCTGCCCTTCAATTAAAAAGGATTGTGTCTGCTTTCTAGCTCTAGATTTCTCCTTTAAAAGCAAGAGCTCTTTAATGTAAGAATTTTTAGCGCTTGTTATTTGTTTGAAAGCCATTAAATCACCTATGGTTAGAGCTGCAAAGTTACACTATTATGAAGCAAAAACTACTTTTTTTATCGTTGCTATAATTTTTAAATTATTCTGAAGTTTCAATAATTAAGTTACAAATTCTATAGAAGGTTGCTCAGATATTAGAATTATCTATACAGAAAGTATCGTTGCTTCTTATTATACGTTTGAAAACTTATTATTAAGTCGATGGCTTTTTTGTTCAATGCAATTATAAACTATTGAAGCCTGCCCTTTATTCTTGAATAGTATAAATCCTCATAATAATGCACAATTAGCGCTATAACATAACTATAACTTTCCATGCCGTCTTTTTGATTATTGGCTTTTAAAAAATTGTTATAAGTAAACTTAAAAAATGGTTCTGTCGGGTTTTGATAGCTATTCCAAAAATCTTGAACTTCTTGATAATTTTTTAGTATTCCTGGATTAATGGTTTGACGCAGTTCTTCATAAATTTCAGGATCTCGTTTATAAATTTCAATTAAACAATGTCTTAACCCAAAGGTATGTCCTGAATATTGAAAATATAAATCTTTATGATTTATTGCAGCCAAAAAGCCAATAAAATTAGCCTCATTTTCTGCAGCATAACCCAGTTGATGCGCAACTTCATGTGATGCAGTAGTCGGGAATTTAAACGAAGGTATTAATGCATCCGCTTGTGCTTCATTGGTTAACGGGTTTAAATATCCAGAAAAGCCCATATACGTTAGTGGAATACTGAATAATGATTTCTTAATGCTTTTTGGATTATAAGCTAAATGTGGATATTTCTTTTTCAGCTGGTCATATCCTAATGGCACTTTTTTAAGAATATCAGTTTTAGAATATGGAAACTCAATTTTAGTAGAGTCATTTTTAGAGAGCCTAAGATGTGCGGCATTCGATTTTACAATCAAATGTTTTGTGACATTCAGTAATTGCTTAGTTGTGTACTCTGATCCGAAGTTTAAATTCTCATGTAATGGTTGTCTATAATAGTTCATGCCCCAAAGTAAATGGAACGCAAAATATATTACAGATATAGCGGCAAAGACATCTACTAACCAGTTTTTAGTGTCTTTTATGATGCGCCTTCGGTTTTTAATAAACCATCTTATTAGAAAAACGATAGAGAAGGCATAAATTAAATCCCCAAATGAAAATGGGATCCAGCCTAGAGCATATCTAAAAATCTTAGATATGATCGGATAAAATCCATTGCTATAATAATTCTCAATAAAATCGGGAAAATAAGACAATCCCTTTACAACAAGGTAAAGTGGTATAATTGAAAATGCGATATATGGTTTTGGGTTTTTCAACATTTTTCAAAAATAAGCAAATGTTTGTAATTCTATGTAAGTAATAATTACCTTTGTAAAACTTTTAAAAAACTCACATGAATTCAGAAATAAGACAATTAAAACCTCAAGAACTTTGGAATAAATTCGCAGACCTAAATGCTGTTCCAAGAGCATCAAAAAAAGAAGAACGTGTCATTGCGTTTATGAAGGATTTTGGTAATAAACTAGGTTTAGAAACTTTAGAAGATGAAGTCGGAAACGTAATTATAAAAAAGCCAGCAACTTCTGGGATGAAAGATCGTGTGACCATTGTTATGCAATCACATTTAGATATGGTTCATCAAAAGAACGCCGATACTAATTTTGATTTTGAAACTCAAGGCATTGAAATGCATGTTGACGGGGATTGGGTTAGAGCAAAGGGAACAACCTTAGGTGCAGATAATGGTTTAGGTGTTGCAACTATTATGGCTATCCTAGAAAGTTCTGATATTGAACATCCTGTAATTGAAGCGTTATTTACTATTGATGAAGAAACTGGGATGACTGGTGCAATGGGTTTAAAAGGTGGATTACTTAATGGTAAAATATTATTGAATTTAGATACAGAAGAAGATGATGAAATAGGCGTCGGTTGTGCAGGAGGAATTGATGTAACGGCCACTAGATCGTATACCGTTGAGGAGACTCCAGAATTTAAATCTGGTTTTACTATTGCTATAAAAGGACTGCAAGGAGGTCACTCAGGAATGGATATACATAAAGGATTTGGTAATGCAAATAAAATTATGAATCGTTTTTTGTTTGATGGATTTGAAAACTTCGGACTGCGTATTTCTGAAATCGATGGTGGGAGCTTACGTAATGCCATTCCAAGAGAGAGTAAAGCAATTGTGGCTATAGATGCTGTTCATGAGGATGCATTTCAACTAGAAATGAAACAACTCACTGATTCCATAAAGCAAGAATTAAAAACAATGGAGCCTAATTTAGAGGTAATTGTGACTAAATCTGAAACACCAGATACAATAATGGATTTAGGTGTTCAAGAGGGTTTAACACGTGCTATTTATGCTGCTTGTAATGGTGTTTATAGAATGAGTGCAGATATTCCTGAATTGGTAGAAACATCAAATAATATTGCACGTGTTATTGTAAAAAATGGCGATATAAAAATTGGCTGCTTAACACGTTCTTCAGTTGAAAGTTCGAAAATTGATCTTGCTAATGCGTTACGTGCTACTTTTGAACTTACAGGTTGTGAGGTTGAACTTTCGGGAGATTATCCTGGTTGGACGCCGAATATGGATTCGTCAATATTAAAAGTACTAGATAGTTTATACGAGAAAATGAATGGTGAAAAAGCACATGTAGCAGCTTGTCATGCCGGCTTAGAGTGCGGGATTCTTGGAACTAATTATCCGGATATGGAAATGATTAGTTTCGGACCAACAATTAAAGGTGCACATTCACCAGATGAGCGTGCAAGTATCTCTTCTGCTCAAAAATATTGGAAATTTGTCGTCGAGATATTGAAGAACATTCCAAAGAAATAGATTAGATAAATAAAAAAAAGCAACCCAAAAAGTTGCTTTTTTTTATTCTTATAATTTTGAATATTTATTCTTGAATACCAGAAATTTCTATATCAAATACTAAATTTGTATTAGCAGGTATAGGTCCTGAACCACTAGCACCATAACCTAAATAACTAGGTATAAATACATGCGCTTTATCGCCTACATTTAAATTTAGCATGGCTTCCCTGAAACCAGGAACTAATCCTGCGGTTTCGTTATAAATCATTGGGAACGGTTTATAGCCGCCTTGAGAGCCACGTTGCTCGTTGTATTGGTTATTTTCTTTAGCAACATCAGCCCAAGATGTATCAAATAGGCGACCATCTTCAAAATAGCCTGCATAATTAATAAGTACTTTTTGAGTAGCATTTGGTTTTATGCCATTTTCAGATTCAGTAATAATCATAATTAAACCAGTCGGTAATTCTTTAATAGTACCACCTAAATCTTTGTTTTTCTCTAAAAATGCTTGACCAGATAATTTTGCCTCTTCTTGAAGCTTTAGTTTTGTTTCGTCTAAAAGTTTCTGATGTCTTTCTGCTAATTGAGGCTCATTTTCAGTAAACACTTTAGCAGCGTCAAAAGCAATAGCAGCACTTCCTTTTCTTATAATATTTAAAGATTGTATAATGACATCTTCAACAGGTTTGTTGCCTTTTGCAACTTTAACATTAGATATGGAATCTTGTATTTCTAACCCTGAAACCAATTCGCCAAAAACAGCATGACAACTTACGCCTCTTTGAGCGCAATCTTTTATTGTCCCATTTGGCAAATAGGCGTTTAAATTTATTGTTGCTGGTGAAACGACTTCAGTAATAAAGAACTGAGTTCCATTGGTTTCTAAACCACCTGAATTTGCCATCGACAAAATACCAGGTTTATCATGCTTAAGCGTTTCTTCAAACTCACTGTAGAAACGGTATCCAGGATTTCCGGCTCCAGTAGCAGTTGGGTCACCACTTTGAATCATAAATTTATCCATAACGCGATGAAAAGTAACACCATTATAATATGGTTTTCCTTTTAAGGAATCTGCTACTTTTGGATGCGTTCCTTCAGCTAATGCGACAAAGTTGGCAACAGTTACAGGTACTTTTTCAAAATGCAATTTTGCGACCATTGTCCCTTTTGTCGTTACGAATTCGGCATAGAGACCATCTTCAAGGTTTGGATATTTTTCTTGACACGCTGAAGTTGCACTTAACAACAGTGCAAGAATAAAAACTTTCATAGTTTGTTTTAAAAATTTCATAAATTAATTAGATTGAATTTGAGTTATTGAGTTTATTGTTACTTCACAGATTAAAGGGAGATTGATTCCAATTTTATTATTGTCTCCATAATAACCATATGCTTTTTGAGAAGGAAATAGAAATGTTACAGTTTCTCCTATTTTCATTAATTTCAAGCCTTCGCGTAAACCTGTAAATATTTCTTGTTTATCCATAGCATAATTTTGAGTTTTTAAATCAGCTTTAGAATAGATAAGCGCTCCGTTTAATGATTTTACATTATAATCAAAATTGACAATATCACCAAAATTTGGCGTTGCTAGAGAATCCGCTAGTTTGGTGTTGTAGAAATACCAAAAACCACTTTGTGAAGCCATATATTCATGATCAGAATTTTGCTTCATAATAGCTTCTATACTGACTTGCTCTTTAGCATATAATTCTTTATTTCGTTCAACCGATTCTTTAATAAAAGAGCCAGACGAAATTGATTCGGGTCTTCTTGCTTCAGGAGACTTGCATGAAACGCAAAGCAGTATTGCAAAGGCTATGATTAAAAATTTATTCATTATTTAGGGCTGTTTTATAGCGCGGTAAGATACTAATAAATTTTTCAACGGTTTCGTTTAAGCTTAATTCACTCCGTCCTCCAGCTGCATTTGTATGTCCTCCGCCTTCAAAATTTATCCTAGAAAAGGCATTAACTGAAAACGCACCTTTAGAGCGTAGTGAAATTTTAATGATTTTTTGCTTTTGATCTTCTATAAAAATGGCAGCAAAAATAATACGTTCTAAGGATAACGCATAGTTTACAAAGCCTTCAGTGTCACCTTTTTCAAAATTAAAACTGATTAATTCTTCTTGAGACAAAGTAATATAGGCTGTATTATATTCAGGCAAGACTTTTAAGTTACTTAAAGCACGTCCCAAAAGTTGTAACCTATTGAAACTATTAGTATCATAAATAGCATTGTGAATTTGGGCGTTTTGAGCACCTTTATCTATTAAATTTGCTATAATTTTATGAGTGTTGCTTGTCGTTGACTGAAATCGAAAAGAACCGGTATCTGTCATGATACCAGTATACAAACAAGTCGCAATATTTGAATCTATTTTTGACGTGTCTTCTAAAAAATCTATAAAGTTGTATACCATTTCGCACGTGGAGCTCATGGTAACATCACTATACGTAAATTGTGCATAATCATCTGGTTGTTGATGATGATCTATCATTATCTTAATTGAATCACTTTGCGCAAGCACAGCCTCCATATCACCAGTTCTGTTCAAGGCATTGAAATCAAGTGTAAAAATGATTTCAGCTTGATTAATAATAGTATTGCACGTTTTAGTTTGTGCATCGTACTTTAAAATAGACGCTTCATGAGGCATCCATTTTAAAAATTTAGGATAATCATTTGGAGCAATTATGCATACGTTATGATTGTAATTTAATAAATAATGGTATAAACCCAAAGTCGAGCCAATAGCATCCCCATCGGGGTTTTTATGTGGTACAATTACTATTTTTTTTGGGGTGTTAAGTAATACTTTTATGTTTGAAATATCATCTTTTTTCATAGAGCACGAAGATACAATTTTTTAATATTGGATTATATTGTTTTTATAAAGAAATACCTTACTTTTGCACCCGAAATACTGAATAGTTTGTTAAATGTTTTTTTAATAATTTATCAAATTATATAAAATTAATATAAAATTAAATTTAAAAATGGCAACAAATAGAACATTTACAATGCTTAAGCCGGATTCTGTTGAAAAGAAGAATATAGGTGCAATATTAGAAAAAATTACTGCTTCAGGTTTTAGAATCGTAGCAATGAAATTAACTCAAATGACTACTGCTGATGCGCAGTCTTTTTATGCGATCCATAAGGAGCGTCCGTTTTTTGGTGAGTTGGTAGAGTATATGACTCGTGGCCCAATTGTTTCAGCAATATTAGAGAAGGACAATGCTGTTGAAGATTTCAGGACATTAATTGGGGCAACTAATCCTGCTGATGCAGCTGAAGGTACCATTCGTAAATTATATGCAGCTTCAATAGGAGAAAATGCAGTACACGGTAGTGATAGTGATGAAAATGCAGCTATTGAAGGTGCTTTTCATTTTTCAGGAAGAGAGATGTTTTAAAATAAAGCGATTTCAAAATTAAAGACCTGTAATCTTATTGCGGGTTTTTTTATTCACTAAATTGTTTTGTCCAATAAAAATACATTAAAGTTGGACAAATAAAAATATTTACTATATCTTTGATTGGAATAAAAAATGTTAATTAAGAATATTATCTTTATCAAAAAAAATAGAAAATGAATAATTCCATCAAACTGCTAATTGGTTTTTTTTTAATATCAATTTCTTTAAGTGCTCAAAATTCTAAAGAGGCAATTAAAAATTTAGAAGATGCCACTAATGCTATAGTCACTATAAATGAAAGTTTAGATATTGCTGAATTTATCAGATTCCCTCATGACAATGCACTAGTTTTAAGCGGGTCTAATTTAGAAGAAAAGGTATTTTCTTTTTTAGAAACGTATAAAGCTGTTTTTAATTTAAATCAACCAGATACGTCTTTTGACATCGTTAGTGTGAAAACCGATAGTTATGGTTTTCAACATATAACATTAAACCAAGTGTACGATGGAGTTCCGATTTATGATGGCAAGCTTAAGTTTCATTTTACTGCTGAAAATAAATTAGCTACAATTAATGGGAATTTTTTACCAAATATAAAATTGAGTGCAACTCCAAGTTTAACCGAAAACACGGCAAATACGATTGCATTGCAGGCTATTATTGATCAAGATCTTAATAAGTCTGGAGAGCCTTTATTCATAAACAAAAATTCATTATATGTCTTTCAAAAAGGATTAGCGCAGGGGCATTATTCAACGCGTCACTTAGTCTATGAAGTTGAGGTGAGAAATGAATTGGATGTTAGAGAATTTATTTTTGTTGATGCACAGTCAGGAACTGTTATTGAGCAATTTACAGGTATGGCGCATGCATTAGACCGCATAGTTTATGAGAATAGTACAGCCAATACGGTTTGGGAGGAAGGTGATCCTTTTCCAGGCTCGTTAACCATTTGGCAAAGAAACGAAGTAGAGGTTTCAGCGCACACGTATAATTTTTTCAATAATGCATTTGGCTATGAATCCTATGATGGTGCAGGTGCTCAAATGAGAACGGTAAATAATACCACTGGCGGTTGTCCAAATGCAAGCTGGAATGGTTCAACGGCTAATTATTGCGATGGTACGGCTTCAGATGATGTTATTGGTCATGAATGGGGACATGCTTACACGGGTAATACAAGCGGTTTAATTTATGCTTATCAATCTGGAGCAATGAATGAGTCTTATTCTGATATTTGGGGAGAAACAATTGATCTTTTAAATGATTATGAAGATGCCGACGACGATGTATCCTTAAGAACGGGCTGTAATAGTTCAGACCGCTGGATGATTGGTGAAGATGCTTCAGCTTTTGGAAGTGCTATTCGAGATATGTGGAATCCACCTTGTAAAGGGGATCCTGGAAAGGTTACCGCTGGAAACTATTGGTGCAGCGCTGGAGATGCAGGTGGTGTTCACATTAATTCAGGGATACCAAACCATGCTTATGCGTTACTAGTTGATGGTGGGACATTTAATGGACAAACAATAAGTGGCATTGGATTTACTAAAGCGGCACATATTTTTTGGCGCGCTCAAGAAACGTATTTAACAGCAACTAGTGATTTTGCGGTTTTTGCTGATGCCTTAGAAGCATCGTGTACTGATTTAATTGGTATTAACCTTGAAGGTCTATCAACTTCAAATACACCTGCAGGTCCTTCAGGCGAAATAATAACTAATTCAGATTATGATCAATTAGTAAATGCACTTCTTGCGGTTGAATTAAGAATAAACCCTGATGCTTGTGGTTTTCAACCGATTCTTGAAGAAATACAAAGTTTATGTCAAGCAGCTTCAACGAATCCTATATTTTCTGAAGATTGGGAATCTGGAATCGGAAGTTGGATAGTAACCGAAGTACCAACTAATCCGTCTAGCTGGGATTCTAGACCATGGGTTATTGAAAGCAGTGCTCCTGATTTATGGTCAAGTCAAGCTATTTTTGCTGCAAATCCAGTAAATGGAGACTGCCGTAGTGATTTAGAAAATGGAGTAATTAGGTTGGAGAGTCCAGAAATAACTTTACCCGATTATCCTGAAGGTGTTTTTGAATTGGCATTTGACCATTATGTTGCTACTGAACCAGAATGGGATGGTGCAAATATGAAATATAGTACGAATGGCTCAGACTGGGATATTTTACCTGGTTCTGCATTTCTCTTTAACCCATATAACGGTGCCATAAATGGGGGGCAAAATGATAATCCTATGAGCGATGAGCCGGCCTTTACTGGCGTCGATGGTGGTTCTTCTTCTGGAAGCTGGGGAAGAAGTGTTATTGATTTATCAGCTTTAGGTCTTGGCGCGAATGATACTGTGACCTTTAGATGGGAATTAGGAAGTGATGGTTGCAACGGAAGAATAGGTTGGTATGTTGATAATGTTGTTGTTTATAATTGTGAAAGACCTTTATCTGTAGATGAATTTGAAACTTTAAATAGCAGTATTAGCGTATTTCCAAATCCTTCCAATGGCATATTTACACTGAAGAAAACGATGAATGTCGACTTAAATAAGGCTGAAATTCATGACATTAATGGACGATTCATTAAGCAAATTGATTTAACAAACATGTCACAAGAACGCGATATAAATATCACGAATTTATCCTCTGGTATTTATTTTATGACCGTGAGTTCACAGCAATCCAAAACAGTCATTAAGATTGTTAAAGAATAGATAATTTAATAAAATTTAAAAAGCGCAACTCATTTTGATTGCGCTTTTTTTATACGCGATTATGAACAAAAAAAAAGCAACCAATTTGGCTGCTTTAATGTTTTAAAAAGATAAGCGTATATATTAGATAACTTTTACGTTTATTGCGTTTAATCCTTTTTTTCCTTCTGTTAATTCGAATTCAACTTCATCGCCTTCACGAATCTCGTCAATTAATCCCGAAATGTGTACAAAATGTTCTTTGTTTGAACCTTCTTCTGTTATGAAACCAAATCCTTTAGTGTCATTGAAGAATTTTACTAATCCTTTACTCATTGTTAAAATATTAAATATTAATTATTTATTGTAGGGCAAATATAATGCCAATAAATTTAATATGACGCATAAATTAATAATTATCTTAAAACCAGCTTTTTAATGACTGATTTCCCAAGGCTCTCATTTAACATGTTTATAATCTTCTCTTTACCATAACTGAGTTCTTCGCGAAGTACACTTGAGCTTAATTGAACATAAAGCGTGTCACGCTCTAATTGTATTGCTGTCGTATAATTGTTTACACCATTTCCCATTAAATTACTCCAAGCATCGGCAACATTAACTTTATCTAAACCATGTTCTAATTTGTTGGTTTCAACAAATTCTTTTAATGCATCTGTAATGCTTAAATTTTCATTGTTGCGTTTTGCCATTATTCTAAATTTAAAGGTTGATATCGTTTGTATAAATATACATCCTTATTTTGATTTATTATTTTGAGTTGCTCATTTGTTGCCAATAAAATGGTTTCTTTCCATGATGCAAAGGCTGTAGTGTAGTATATGTTCAGACTATCATTCTCTAGAATTACCTTTATGTTCTCGGCGTCCTTGGAAGTTTCAAAAGTTCCCACAAAATTAGGTTTCAATTTTTTTCTAAACCCAATTAAACTATCATTCAATTCGAAATAATCAATGGTATCATTGTAATTATAATCTCTATTTTTTCCATTATGAGCCATAACCTTATCAATTTCCCAGTAGCCATTTATGTGCGGTATGAATGTCTCTGGGTTTGGAGAACAGCTAAAAATAACTGCAAGGATTAATATAAAATAAATGTGCTTCATAATTTAAAAATCTCAAAAGATTGATGTACTTGTTTTACTGCATTTTCAGTACGCTCTGCATGTGTATCACTTATAAACAACTGCCCGAAATTCTCATCATCAACAAGTTTAATTATTTGTGCTACTCGTTGTTCGTCTAACTTATCAAAAATATCATCTAAAAGAAGAATAGGATTAACGCCACTTTGCTTTTTGATAAAGTCGAATTGAGCAAGTTTTAAGGCAATTAAAAAAGATTTTTGTTGCCCTTGGCTTCCAAATTTTTTGATTGGATGCGCTTCAATGTTAAAAATTAAATCATCTTTATGTATGCCAACACTCGTGTACTGTATAGCTTTGTCTTTATTGATGCTGTTGGCTAAAAGCGTGTTTAAATTATCTTCAAATAAATCACTTTTATAAACTAAATCTACAGCTTCATTGTTATTGCTAATGACCTTGTAGCGGGATTTAAATATAGGAATAAATTCCTGTAAAAAATGATCACGTTTTTTAAATATGCGTGTTCCGAATTCAGCGAGTTGATTGTTGTAGATATCGATGGTATCGGCATTATAAGTATTGTTAAGGGCAAAATATTTCAGTAAAGAATTACGCTGCGCTAAAACCTTATTATATTTAATTAAATCGTCTAGATAATGCTTGTCACTTTGAGAAATGACGCTATCAATAAATTTCCGTCTCGTGTCACTACCCTCTGTAATTAAATCACGATCAGTAGGGGAAATAATAACCAAGGGCAAAAAACCAATATGCTCACTAAATTTTTTGTAGTCCTTATTATTTCTCTTAATAACTTTTTTCTGACCTCGTTTTAAGCTCACAGAAATTTTTTCGTTGTTATTTTCTTTGTCGTAATTGCCATTAATCACAAAAAAATCTTCGTTATGTTTAATATTTTGAGTTGCTACAGGGTTAAAATAACTTTTCCCAAA
>Ga0102810_1000360_pt1 | contig 16324 bp, 32 predicted proteins | sample ColrivemetaGS573_FD_84506 | JGI IMG/M metagenome (GOLD analysis project Ga0102810, IMG submission 84506) | Estuarine microbial communities from the Columbia River estuary - Ebb tide ETM metaG S.573 | ecosystem: Environmental > Aquatic > Marine > Intertidal zone > Estuary | place: USA: Columbia...
AAAATATACTGAAAAAGCTGTCCATACTAGGAATTTTAAAATCTTACTGTTTAATTTTTTACATATATAATAGGGTATCATAACATAGAAAGCGTCTTCTAAAAATACTGTTAGAAAACTCGACATTCTAATATTATACATACTTGAGTCTACTGGTCCACTAGATAATAAACACAATCTCACCATTGTAGCAATGGCCATGAAAGCTATAAATTTAGCTACACCATCTAATTGTATTTGTAATTGATCTTTATCTTTTTTAAATGCGTAAATCAACACAAAAAGTGAAGATATAATATAAACAAAGTAAATTACTAGTGGTGTAGATATCATTTTAAATGCCAATCCTTGTCAACTTTCGTATCTTTAATTTCTTTTTCAATTTTATCAGCATTATCTTTATGATGATCTGCTACTGCTTCTGCTTTGTTTTGTTTCTCTTTTAATTTCTCATCTTCTTTTTCTGCATCTTTAACAGCCTTTTTTCCACTATTTATAAGGTATGTATTGTAAAATTGTAACCCTGCTACAACAAGAAAAATAGGTATAAGTAGGTAAAACAACCACTTCTTATTCTCTTTTAATTCCATAAACTTTTCGTACATAACATCCTCTTAAAATAAAAAAGCCCTCGTTAGAGGGCCTTTGGGCATAATAAAGGCACAACGCCCTATTGTGTGGAAAAACTAACACCTCATATATATAGTATCACAACTTTTTCTTCAACTCTTCTATTTGTTTGTTTATTTTGTTAATTTGAGAATCCCAGTTATTAAAAAGCCAATCTGCACCTTCTTTTTTTCGCCTTTCATAGTAATCACGCCAATTTTCTAATTGTGCTAGTTTGTTCTTTTTCTTCTTACCACCAGTATAGCGAAAATCATCTCCCTCAAAATCTTCTTGGAGTTGTTGTTTAACATCTTGGTCTCCGTACTGTCTTTCACGGCCTTTACTTACTTCTTTGGCTGTCTTTTTTCCTAACCACCCTTTCTGACCTCTTTTCTTCCAGTTCATCTTCGTATTCCTTTATATCGTCCATAAACGATTGATATTCTTCTTGACTCATCTCTTCAATTTCTTTTTGAACAGCCTCTACAGACTCTCCACGCTTGCATTGGGTACATCTAAAATCATTACCGCACCTGGGATGGTATAGGTAGAAATTGTTACATGTTTTACATCTTAACTCAAACAATATATCTTTCACATACCGCCTGTTCTTTGACAAAAAAACTGTATGGATATTCTCTTAGATTCCATATTACCATCTTTACACTTAGTCTCATTTACATGATGTATGTGTTTTGATGGAAAAATAATCAACTGACCATTTGAATATGGAACAGTTTTCTCAACAACTTCACCACCTAATCTTCCAACTGTAGTTTTGTTTGTAATTACAAACTCTCCACCTTCAAAATCACCATATGAAAACACCAAGTTAGCTGTTAATAGGGCCAAATCAGCATGGCCTTTGATATAATCTCCATCACCATAAAAAGCTATAATAGCCCTTGTTTGGTTGGTATCATTAATACAACCAAGAAGAGTGTCTGTACCTTCCATGAATTTTATAAACTTGTCTTCATTGATTTTTTCAAAAAAAGCATCCATTATACCTGATTCTTGTAAAAATGATGTTAACCATATTTCTTTTCTTTTGTCTATAAAAGAAGGTACACTTTCACCTTTGTAATTTAAACACAGAGAATCTTCTGAGTTGATGTGTAAAAAATTAACCTCATTTTTAAGTTTTGCTATATCTTCTTGTGTAAAGAAGTTATTAATTACAACATACGGTACTGGATCTTCATAATATTTCATTTCCATTATACATCCTTATGATAGGTCGTAAGGTTCGCATGAATACCTAAATGACCAATATTCTTTCTTTTCGTTTGTTATTAACCATTTGACACCACTATTGGGATCAATAAAACTTTCCAGATGATCTTGCTCTTTTTTTGTCATGCTATCAAAATAATCTTCAGATATTACTATTGTAGAGATGTATCCGAAGTTTTGTATATCATCTATAAGCTGGTCTAATATAATATCATACATTATGATGCGATGAATACAGAGCTACTAAACGGGCCTACCGCCTGACAAGTTACTGGAGCACCATGGTTTCCTTGTCCAACAAATTTTGTTGTGGCAATAACGGCTGGAGTACCACCTTGGCCTACAAATACCTTTGGGGTATCTATCATACATTGTTGTCCTTGGATCATAACTCCATTTTCACCATTTATCATGACATTTCCACCTTTTACATTAACAACACTTTTACCTTCTAAGTCAAGACTAGATTTTGCTGAAATCTTAGCTGTACCTTCTGCTGCAAATTCAACCGCACCTTTTGCTTTACCTTGGATTTTACCGGAAGCATTCATGGCTATGTTTTTTTCAGCCGTAAACCCAACATTAGCTCCAGCTTTTAATCCCACATCTTTGTTTTCTTTATCCATTCTTATGTAGGTCTCTTCTTTTTCTTTTAAACCAGTGTTAATATCAACAGAACCTTTTTTGTCCATTTTAACATATGTACCACCAGCAGTTTCGTCTTCTGGCTTACCTGTATTGTCAGTTTTAGATTTGAACGTAAGGGTAAATTCACCATCTTTATTAACAGCCCAATTCATACCGTTATATTCACCTTCTAAATGAAGACCTTCTTCTGGAAGAATTGCTTCCTCAGGATTTCTAGCAGCGTTATTTACACCACCAATTATTATACTTTTCTCAGTAGAGCCATCTAAACATAAAATCAAGACCATACTGCCGTTATTCTTTTTAAAGTCAAATTTCTTCGTTTCCGTATTAGTTCTAAGTTTATATTGAAAGAAATCTGCCATCCCTCCAAAATTATCTGTAGATAAACAATTCTGGTAAGTTACAAAACTTTGGCCATTCTCAGCGTTTGATTCACTGGTTACAACATCATATTCTGGTACACTTTTGTTTAAGTTTTTTTCATCACTTTTTTCGTAACATTCTGTTACAACACCCATTCTAAGTGGTGTGTTTTTAAATTTCTTATTAAAAGAACTTATCTGTTTTTTGGACACTTTCCCTAACAAACCCGATGGTGGTACAAACATTAATTACTCCTCTATTTTTTAGTATCTTTTCTTGGTTTTGAAAAACTTCTCTGTTCAGTTTCTTTAACTTCTTCACCTTTAGTTCTACCAGGTAAGTCTTGTGTATCTGAGAAACCAGGTAATATCTTAGTTCCATCTTTCCAATCTTTAACTCTTCTTTTACGAGCATCAGTATGGTCCATTTCAGCCCATAAAGGTTTTTCGGTAGGGGAATCTGCGTCTACACCCATAGATAAACTTATTTGTGTTCTAAACGTATTTACACCATTTGGATTTATAGACATAGCATGTGATATAGATTCTATATGGTATACAATACCGTCTAGTTGTAAATTATCACCAATACATATTGGATCTTGAAGCCCTATACATTCTATTGTTCCATTCATTTTTAAATGACCGTTAAAAACCCAATCAGCTACTAGTCTTGACCATTTTTTAGCTCTATGTATAGAATCTGTACCGGTAAAATCATAATTTATATTTCTTACATATGGCCTTCTACCATTTCTAATAACGTCATTTGAATCTTCTACAAAATTTCCAGCCGTTATTTGAAGAGATTGGTCTAATTCTGGATCAACAGACAAAGCTCTGGTAGATATTTGTACAAAATTTATTCTGGCAGCATCACTTCTTCCTATATTTAAATTAACAATCATATCAGGGTCTACATCCCACCTTGGTAAGTCTAGAAATTTTGTATGAGGAGCTACTTCTATTGATGATTTGGCCCCTTTATCAAATAAAAACTGTTCATAATGGTTGGTAGTAAAAGGTTTTTGTCTTACAATTAGTGTAGGATAAATGTGTTTACCTTTTTTGTCAACTCTATAGCATGTATATATGTCATTTAATTCTTTGTTTCCATAATCTTGAATTAAAGACCATACTGATACATATTGAAAATCTTGTAAGTCTAAACTTCTAGCACCTTCTAATGGTATTTTTGTTTTAAAGAAATTACCACCTTCCCCATCAGCATCAAAAAAATTTGAAAAACCACTTGTACCTGTTGCTGAAGATAGTGGTTTACCCCATATTCCTGTGTAATAATTGTTTATTTGAGATATATATTTAGCCTTACCTCTATTTAACAACTTACCCACCCCTGTTGGTAATAAATAAGCTGCAATCTGATTTAACTGAGTGTTGTTTTTTTCTCTAACAATTTGTTCTTCACCAATTGTTCTTTTAATAATTGCTTTTACTAAATCTTGTACATTGTTAGTTTCTTTTTTTCTTATTAAATCTGTAAAATTACTAAAATTATTTAAAAACAAAAAGTCTGTATTTTGTTTAGCACTATCTTCAACTAAAGCTGGATTGAAATATAATATATTGTTAAACTCATCAAAACCCTTTCCTGTTACTTGTACATGATATTCTTTAGCACCTGTAGATGGGTTTGTTTGTAGAGTCATTCTAACGTCTAATATTTTAAAAAGACCTTTAAACCCATCGTCATATCTATTAATAGACTTACCCTGTAAAGCTCTTGTTCTAAGTTTCATAGCATCTTCTTTCCAGTTTACCATATTTACAGTAACATAATCACCTGGATGAATAGCTGTAAGATAGTTTAAATCTCCTTGTTTTAATACACAAGAGAAAGTTGGAACATGATTTGCTTTTGAGAGATTTACCTTAACTTGAGTAGCGTCACTTACAACTACTAAAGGTTGTCGTGTTGTTATTGCCGCATCTCTATCTATACCTTTAGTGTAGTTTACAGTATCTCTAAATTCATACCTGGTAAATGTTAAAAGATAACCAGGCGATGATTGATGAGAGTCTTTTGAATTTTTAATTACTTTTTTTGTAAAAGCCATTATAAGTCCTCTTCTGAGGATTGGCCGCCATAAAGCGAAGTATCTACCGTAGGATTTAAAATGTCTTTCAATTTACGACTACTCATACCGTCTGACTTTTCAGTACCCATACTATTAAACATCTCTCTCTCTTTAGCTTTTTCTAATATAGCCAATTTATTTGCTGTTTCAGCGTCTTTAGACAATTTTACTGCTGTTGATAAGTTCGCCAATTCAATAGCTAGATCTGCTGTTTTTTCTCTTACTGAATCAAACGAGCTTCCTAATTTACCTGCTTCTTGTGATAGAAGTTTTAAAGAACCTACATTCCCCATAGCTTCTTCTCGTATTTTTTTATCAGCAAGATCTGTCGATTTGTTAGGTGTTTTTATTTCTGTATCTTTTTCAGCCATCCCTTTTACAAATGCTGTTGACGCTACATTTTTTTCACCCTCTTTCTTTTTTAGATCGGCAGCAGTTTGGCCAGCCATAGCGTTTGCTCCACCAAACTCATAATTTGCTCTATCATATTCTTTTTTCGCTTTTTTTGTTGCTTCTTCCGTTCCTTCTGGATCATCTTTTAACAAGCCTTCATATACTTTTCTTTTTTGATAATAGTTTTCAGCCTGTTTTGCTTGATCGTCTGTTTTAAACGTACTTCTTATTTTTTCTTTTCTCATTTTTACCAGTAATTCTTCAGCTTTCTTTGCACCATCTGTTGAGTCGATATCAATACCCATACGATCCATCATCCCTCTTATTTCAGGGTTATCTAAACTCAACTGATCTGCTTCAGTTTTCTTCACTACAGCCAATGTTTTAGTATCATATTTTAAACCTTCTTTACTAAAAAGATCCATCATACCACCAAGTTCATATTGGCTTTGTAATTTACCACCGCCCTGGCCTGTTTTGGACATTAAATCTTTATAAGCACTAGCGGTAGCTTCTATACCAGCTCCAGTTTTAAGACCAACACTATCTTCCATTACACTAGATACTATACCAAGGTCTGCACCTGTTCCAAACGATAGGTTTGTACTAGACTCTAATAGTGTTCTAACTTCTGATGCATCCATACCGTCTGCAACAGCTTCTGTATACATCTTTTTTATTGCCTCTTTACTTTCCAGACCTGACATACCCATACCAGACATTTTCCCTAATAATTCCGGTGCGTTTGTTAAGTCCATATCTCTAGCCATTTCCATAGCATCAACCGCACTTCCTTTTGAACCTTTAGTTGTACCACCTGCTCTACTAATTCTTCTCATGGCATCAGAAGTATCGTTTATTCTAAACCCAGCACGACCAGCATTTTTTAATAAACTATTTTCTCCTTGAAACAGGTCATCGTCACCCATTCCAAACTGTCTTTGTAATGATGAAAAATTACCTCTATTCTCATCAAATATTCCTGAAGCTTGTTGTGTTGCAACTCTTTGTGCCATTTGGTCTTGTATAGATTTTTCTCTGGCTTCTGCTGAAATAGCACCAAGTTGATTTTCGTAATCTGCCCCTTTTTTCTTAAAATAATCAATCCCTGTTGCATCACCTATTTTTCCAAAAAGATAATTTCTTTTTCTATCATCGGTAAGCATTTGACCTAAAGTACCTGCTCCAGCCAACATGGTTGGTATACCACCAGCAGCTCCAATTCCCGTTGCTGACATTGCACCACCGGCACCGACAAGTGCTGTTCCTGTTGCAGCTTGCATTACATCTCCACCCTTAACTGCGTTTTTTGCATTAGTCCCAATTTGTTCTGCTTTTTTATATTCTTCTGAGTATAAAGAGTATTCGCTCAACTTACCCTGTCTCATTTTAGTAGAACCTTCAGCCATTCTTCCTGCGACTTTAGCTCTAGAACCTTCTACTATTTCTTCATTTCTAACCATTGATCCAAGTAGTTTTGTAAGAGCCATTGTTCCAGCGGCCACTTTTATTAAACCACTACCTAAAGCTCTTCCCATTGAAGCTTTACCATCGCCTGATTTACCACCACCAGATTGGTCAGCGAAGTTTAATCCTTTCTTACCCATCTTATCGTTAAGATTTGCAATCCTGGTCATTCTTGCTTCCATTCTTACAGCAAGTTGTTCTTGTTTTTCTTGTTTTTTTAATTGTTCGTCAGAACCTTGGACCATCCCTTCTTGTGCTTTGGACATTGATTGGTATACTTTCAATTGTCTATCTAAAAGAATTTCTTGTTTCTTTAAATCTCTAACAAGAACCTGTCTATTTTGCTTTGCAGCGTGTTCTCTGAATTTGGTAAGTCTAGCAGCTTTATCATCTTGACCAGACGCAGCATATTGACTACCTAATTTTTCCGCACCACCGCCCTTACCAAGCTCATTCATACTTTTGATTCGTTTTTCTAGTTCATCAAATGTCTTATTGATCTTCTCAGCGTTACCGGTGATCTCTATGTCAATTTTATTAGCCATTACTTTCCTCTATACAATATAATATCATGCCTTATATTAAAGATTACGCCCAATTGATTATTTTAAAAGTACCAAAAAGTGGGGATTTTACCATTTATTCGTACCAAAAAGTGGGGATCTTTCACTTTATTGGTGGCAAAAAGTGTGATAAAGTAATAAAAAGGGTAAGAAAACGACGAAAAATAGAAAAAAATACTAAAAAACAACAAAAAATACTAAAAAAGGACGAATAAATGCATAAACCAGACATAATTAAGCTACATATCGACTCATTCTTGTTTTTAAGCAAGTTATTTGGTAAATATAACGAAAACGATGACCTTTTCATCGAATTACCCAATGTTGACGGGTTAGATGACGCTATTTGCCTGATTAACAAGCTATGTAGTCAAAAATACTATAAAAGAGAGAAACAAGAGAAAGAAAACTTCCTTTTACAGCAAGCAGAGAAGATCCAGGTACATTTTGATGGCCCAATGAGAAAAGGGTTAGAATTTAGAGCTATTTTAGAAGAAACGGCCAATTATTATAAGGATAAGAAATGAATAGGGATTATAAAAACGACAGTACCATGAAAATAAAAAAGGCCAAAGCTGTTCTAACCATAGAAATGGATGGAGAGACTGTCGTGTATGAAGGGATTGATGTGAGTGAAGTTACATTGAATGTCGATTGGTCAGAAGATCCTTGTAGTGTCATTGGTCAAGTTGCACCGATATATACTAAAGGTATTCACATAGACTTCAGTGGATATATGAAAAATAAAAATATAGAGAAGGATTATAAAAGAGCTAAAAAGGCAATGGAGAAAGAAGTCAAGGAACATTATAAAAAGAGTAAGAAAAAGAAGAAGAAAAAGAAAAGTCTCAAGTAATCGACGAATTTTTTTTGGCGATTTTTCAAGGCTAAGTGTGTGAAATCATATAAACATTTTTTATTTAAAGGAAAGAGAAGTGAAGGAAAAGATTGCAAGAGAACTGGATGAATGGATTAGAGATCTGATGTGGGGTGACTATTATCCTACAGGGCAGGACATTGTTGAAAAGCTAAATACAATGCAAGCACTTGATTTAAGAGAAGAAGTCTATGAAATGCACTGTGATGGTGTGAAGGTGGTAAAACGATGAGGGGTCTTTTCACTGTTGTTTTCTTTTTTATTATGTTAATGAATATAGTAGGCTTTGTTATTGGAGCTGCACATGGAAGTCTTAACTATAAAAGAGATTGTTCATATAAGATGAAAAGGTTTAACTTAATAATTCCTGGTCATAAGATCGGGTGTAATTCAAGTGACTATGTTGTAAAAGCTATTGATTGGCTAAACGAGGATATATAATGAAAAAAACTAAAACGATTAAAACTAAAATGTATAAAAATCATAGCACAGTACCTTCATTTACTATGGAAGGAGATGCGTTTGATGGATTAAACGATGAAGAATATGAAGTGGAAGTTATTGTAACTAAAAAGAATGAGAAACTATCACAAGAAAGAATTTTAGATTTTGGAGTATATTATAACAATATTGAAAATGGTATTGTTTTGCTTTTAAAAAGAAATGGTAAAATATATGGTTCTAGAAATCATTTCTTTTCAGATAAAATGGACTTAGAAGGTTTTGAAAAGCTTTGTAAAGAAAGACTTAAATTCATAACTGATGAAATAAAGGAGACAGAAAATGAGTAGACACAATCCTGACAGATGGGTCATCGTGGGTGATGGCGAGAATTTTAAAGTACTTGGCGGTTGGTCTGGCGGCTACCTTGATGGAGACAGTTGGCGGTTATCGTCAGGTCTTGAGAGAATTGAAGAAGACGGAGATTATTATCTCATGCACAATTATAGTGGCTCTGTGTATAAGTGTCACAAAGAAGGCGAAGGTATGATCATGATCATGTCTGGTCCGATGTCTCAGTTAGAGGCTAGTAGTGATAAGGTCAGAAGATACACGGTCGATGAGTTCAATGAAATAAAGAATGCAAAGGAAAGTGATGCGTAAGACTTATATATATGTGGTCACACGAATCGTTGAAGGGGAGTACTTGGGTACTCCTATTCCGAATCTTGGCGTTCACAGTACGTTAAAGAGGGCGAAAGAGCATTTTGATAGTGTTGTGAAGGATCGGGTGATTCATGACTATGAAGAGGTCTATCACAGGTATTATGGTAAGGGTGTGGAAAGAGATGAGCGATACAAGGTTATTTGGAAGGCCTTATTAAAGAATCCCTGTGAGACAGAGGAATTGAGATTGGAGAAATGGATATTATGAAATTAAGAGATTTAATCACAGTACTACAGAAGGCTCAATCGGAACATGGTGGAGACATCCTGGTAACTACACATAAAACAGGCCCTGACAGAGATGGCCCTGGTAGTGTTATGGTAGTTCAAAGTGTTGACTCTGAGTTATTCTGGGAGTTTAGCGATCAAACTCTATGTACTGGAATGTGGAGTAGCGAGAAAAGAGTGAAAGCTCTATTTATTAAATAAGGAGAACCAATGAGTACACAGAAGTTTGAGATCTGGTGCGAAGGCGACAGCAATTTTGGCGTAAAGTCAAAACCAATTTACATGGGAACGGTCCGTGGCAATTCTTTTGAAGATGCTTGTTACAATCAGCTTCATGACAACAAGTATTATGACGCTGCCGCAAATACTCACGCAGGGAGTAGACTTTTTGCGTCCAAATTAGAAGCCATGTTTACTCTGGGTTCTGAACAATGATGAATCTCGATGATTATAAATTACTCGACAAAAAAGGGCCGGTAGGCCTTTATGTTTTTGAATTTAAAGGTACGAAAATACCTGACTGTTATTATATCATTGACCTTAAGCGAAATATGCTCCTGTTCGTGGGTGACAAAGAACCTACCATAAAAGTGTGGCGAACATTTGATCCAAATAATCGGGAATCACGCACCTATGAATTTAGCCAACAACGGCCATGCTTGTATCGGCAAGGCCTGACACGCAACCCTTTGCGTATTCACGGAAAAAAATAAAAAAAATTTTTTAAGCAACTGTAATCATTGAGAGAAAGAGTTGTAAATCTGAAAAGTAGTCGTTGGATACCTGGCGTATAGGTATCCATGAGATATTCAGGGACTCCTAAACACCGGTTTTTGGCATAGCGTTTGCAAATGCAGGGTGGGGGCCAAGTGGGGTAGGTCTCTATATGTATGCAAGACACATGCCAAATAATATAGCTTGAAAACTTTTCAGACTTTTGTTATACTCACACTCTCCACAGCGTGTGCCCACTATCTGTGGCACCTGCTCCCTAGTATACCACACCATTGTACCGCACACAACCCCTGTGTACTGCCAACTATCTGTGGCGGTTGCAACTCTCCCACTCTCCTGTTATACTGTGGTGGGTACGGTGGTAGCGGTCCATGGGTAGCGTACCGAGGCTTGTCTGTGTGTGCGTTGGACTGTGCTGTCTAGGGCTAGGGCAGGGGTAGCGGTCGGGGGGCTGTGGTGGGCTGTGCGGTGCTGTGGGCTGTGCCCTCCCGTAAGCTGTGCTGAGAGGGTGTGCCAAATTTTATATAGATTTAGGTTTCAGAATTACATGGGGACTAGGGGTTTACTAGTAGTTCAATGCCTCGCATCATTGCTGGGGTGTTTACTGCCATACTATATAGTAATGCTCCCATTGATACCATGATTACTGTCACTAGAAATAAAAACGCTTTAGTTGATTCCATTATGCACTCCTCTTGTAGTTCAATAATAAATATTTAGATTTGATTTCACTTTCATACCATGATAAATCAGATGATCTCCACTCAAGTAAATCTGTTTGATCTATAATTGATAAGACCTGTCTTAGTACTGGCTTATTAGATAGCCATACTTCTGTGGCATGTGCATGGTTTTCATATAACATGTCGTCATGTCCACAAGGGTAGTTGTTTGTTTCCATTCTTACTTGAAAGTTAAACATTCCCTTTCTGTACTCGTGATACTGTGCTTTCCATTCTGTCTTAGTCATAATGACCTCCCTTGTATTTATTATAATGGTACTGTGGTTCGTTTGCAAGCATTTTCTTTGTTTTATATACATTTGCATTTCGCCATCATTCTGTTATACTAGTCTGTGGTATAAGAAGAGGGGAGTACTTATACACCTCCCCACTGGTGTTCACCTTTAGCCTTGCAATGCTAGGTTGGTGAGACCTTAAAATTTATAGATTTTACCACTTATCTTAAGTCTTACTAAAGTATTTAAGTTTATCATGCGGTATGCTTCTTTCTGCATGTCGAACACTGGCAACAAGCCACGTCCTTTTGCATCATACTTTAACTCTCCACCTTTAAGGTGCTTTTTAACATTTAGTCTGCATACCATTTCTCTGAGCGTTCCGTCCTTTTTAATGAACTGTGCTGAGAAGATGTTGTTTCCTGCCATTTCGATGATGTCGTTGATTGATAAGTTCATGTTGTCTCCCTGTTGGTTTGTCTCTACATTTATTATACTTGTTTGATGGTCGATTGCAAGCATTTTCTTTTAGCGTGTCATTTATTTGCATATATTCATTTTAGCGTGTCATTTATTTGCATTTCGCCACTATTCTGTTATACTAATGGGTGATGATAAAAAAGGGGCATTCGCCCCTGATAGATTTATGTCACCTCCTCAACAATCTTTATTTAATAAAAGTCTTGTCGTTCAAGCCTGTCTTTAGTTTCCCAGTTGTCTAAGTCCCAGCTCCCCATGATTTCAATCTCTGTGAAGTCCTCTGGATCAATTTGTAATAAAATCTCTTTACGAGCTTGCTCTTTACTGTGTGCCAATACTGTGAATCCACCGCCCATTGCGTCTAGTGCCTCGTCTGTTAGGTTTGGATAATACTCTGTGATTCTGCTCATATTGTCTCCCGTTGTTTGTCTCTATATTTATTATACCAGAACAATGGGTGATTACAACATTTATTTTACTTTTATTCACATTTGCATTTAGTACATCATACTGTTATACTGGAGTGAAGGCCAAAAAAATGGCCTAGTAAGGCCACTTCATTGTTTCGAGTTCATTGACTCTATGGTTCATTTCATCGTCAAGCTCTCGCCACTTACTTATATCCTCGTAAGTGTAAGAGTCTAACAATTCTTTGTGTAACATTCTCACCTCGTCATTACTGAGCTGTGATACATCGAAGTCGTCCACTACACCACCTCCGTGATGGTGTCGGAGTTTATAATCTTATTAAGCATCGGTGCTGTTTTGTCACCACCAAAGTCTTCTGCTGTGATAAGGTCTCTTATCTGATTCATAGCTGACCAGTGTGCGTCCTCTGGGTCTGTTGCCATTACAATTACTGTCTTAGGAAATTGGCATAGTCTACCAAGTCCACCAACTACTTCATACTTCTTAAGTTTGTTAATAATTACTTTCATTTATAACCTCCAAGTTATGTTGTTCCTTACATTTATTATAATGATACTGTGGGGTGATTACAAGCTTTTTTTTATCTTTATTCACATTTGCATTATGCCGTTGTTCTGTTATACTTAGCTAAAAGGGCTGTTGCCCCTATGCAATATTCTTGCCAACATAGAGACATGCTCCTCTCACGGCTGATTCAAGTTTGTTCTGGTGCTTCATTATACACTCTGCAAACATATTCAATTGGTTCGTACATTCAAATTCGATGCCAAAGTGATTAAACATGATGTCCTCAATAAGATCAACCTCGTAGCCCTTGTAACCCATCTCTTCGATTTCATGGCTCAGATCGTCCAACAGTCCAATAAATAGTTTGATTTCTTGATTACTCATCATTTTTACTAGTTGCATTAAATAGATCATTTTGTCTCCCTGTGTTTGTCTCTATAATTATAATACTCATCTGACGGGAGATTGCAACATTTATTTTACATGCAAGTTTCATGCCAACTTTCCGGAATTTCCGGTTGGTTGGAGTATAACAGTACTGTGGTGTGAAGTCAAAAAAAACCACACCAAGTTCGGGAGAAACTTGGCATGGTATTTGCTAGAGAACTTCCTTGTCCTCTGTCTTCAACGTGATGTTGAGTTGCTTGAGTTTTGTTAATAATATTGACGCTTTAAGTTCATCCTGTCTCTTGTGAGCGTCCTCAAGTCCTTCTAATAATTTTAATACTTCTGGTCTGTCTGCAAAATCTTTCTTATTAGTAAATAATTCCATTTTAACTCCCGTTGTTGTTTGTCCCTATAATCATTATAATGATATAGTGGGTTGATTGCAAGCTTTTATTTTAGCCTGTGCAACAACCACAACAAGGGGCATCTTCGCACCGTCCGTTGGCATTTTGACTCCACTCATTTCCTGTAGTGGGTGAATAATAATAGTTTACCTTTCTTCTACTGCCAAATCCTTTTGGCTTATCGTGACAAGTCAATCCATAGACTACTCCACGTCCGTACCATTTTGCTTTTGTTCCTACTGGTAACGCTGTACCACACTCTTTACAAGTTCCTGCGAATTTTAATGTAATTGTCTTAGCCATAACTTCTCCCGTTGTTTTGTCTCTATAACCATTATACGCATTGAACGGCACGTTGCAACACTTTTTTTATGTTTGTTCATTATTTGCATTTCGCCACTGTTCTGTTATACTAGGCAAGGTAAAAGGTGAACCACACCTATTGGCATGGTTCTTGCATCTTACCATGATGCTTGGTAGTAATAATCACCTTCATTTGATTTAACGTCCTTGAGAATGTTTATCGTTTGCTCAAGGTCTTGAAAGTACCAATCGTCAATGCCAGTACCACCGAAGAAAAATCCTGCCTGTGGTGGTAACAGCTTCTCAGCTAATACTGTGGTGTTCAATGCGTCTGCTCCGAACTCATCTCTATAAGATAAAATTTTCTTACATTTATCCCTAAGCTCTATTAGTAGATCATTAGGTACATACGAGCGTTGGCACTCATCTTTACCGCCCTGTGCCCTCTGCACAAAAAAGTTATGCACTTGGTTTGATTTTCTCCACGATCCCACCGCAACATTTATAGTTGCCACTGTCGTTGGGTCAAGCTCTAAAACAGTCTCATTATTCTCTTTAATTTCGATCATACCAGAAACTTTTTTATGTTCCCATTGTCCACCGATGTAATGCTCTCTTTCTAAATACATGTCTAAACCCATAATAACCTCCACGTTATGTTTTGTTTGGTCTACAATTATAATACTGATTTAACGGCAGGATGCAACATTTATTTTCTTAACATTTGTTATTTGCATTTCGCCACTGTTCTGTTATACTTATATAATTAGCAAGAGCCACACCGTTTGGCATGGTTCTTGCATGGGAGGTTACGCCAATTTCTTGGCTCTAAATATGTCTTGTTTACGTTCTACATGTTTCATAACCGCTTTAATGTTTCCATTGTCTAGGTAGCAAATAAACTCTCCTAGTCCTAAGCGTTGACGTTTTGCTAGATAGTGTTCGTAACTTGAACCAAATACTGCTTTGTAGTCTTCACCTGAAAAACAATTGATTACTCTGATTACTTCTTGAAATTGTGATGGTGTCATGTTTTGTCCTTTTGTTAGTTTGTCCCTACCTCTATTATATTCATTGAACGGCTGATTACAACAATTTTCTTTTGTTTGTTTGATTTAATTTTTGGCATGATTTTTGCAGGGGCGTTAGCCAAGTATAACAGAAGTGTTTCCTGATTGCAAATTAAAAGATAATTAAATATTTCTCTTGATTCTCGCCATTGTTCTGTTATACTTAAGGAAGTGCCAAAAAAACGTGGCATCAATAATTTATGTTTAATAAGTTGGCATGGTTCTTGCACTCTGCCATCAGATGGACTATGCAAGAATCATGCCATATTAAGGAGGCTTTGGGGTTACTCAAGCCCCAAACTGTTTACCATTGGTAGCAGTAATGCGTTCCGTCCGACTCTTCCCATTGAAATAGTGAATCTCTAAAATCTACATTACTATAATTATCATAGTCATCAGGTGTAATAAATTCGGCATTTATAGCATAATTGTCTGCTAAGTTTGCCACGTCGATTAAATCGCTTGTGTTTACTCCAATGTCTGATAAAAGTTCGCTCATTGCTTCTTTCTCGCTTGTTGTCATATTGTGACCAAAATTACTAGCTCTGTCTGCTATTCTGTCCACTAGGTCTTCTGCTTGATCGTAAGTTAAATAGTTTACTTGTTCTTGTCTGTTCATGTATAACCTCCAAAGTTATGTTTTTGTCTCTATAACCATTATACTCATTTGACGGGCAAGTGCAAGGGTTTTCTTTATTGTATGTGGATTTAACTTTATGCTTGCACTTGTATGTGGATTCTGCTATACTCTACCCTGCGGTATGTGGACTTGCTTCCTTGCAAATCCCATGCCACTTATGCCACGTCCTCTTGTCCAATATCTAAGTTGTCAAATATTCCGTTTGTTGTTGGATCATATCCATAAAAGCCAAAACAAGAATCTATCTCTTCACCTTCTGAGTCTAGGAGAGTATAGCCGTAAACTTCACCTTGCACATAGTCGTTATATGTGTCAACTTCTGACTCTAGGCATTTTAAAGCCTTTGCCCTACTTGCTGGAGAGTCGTCGCCATAATTCTCGATAATCTCTGCCTTGGTAATTACTGCAATGCCTACTTGCCCACTATCCCAACGACAAGCGAAAGGGTGCGTTGCAATACTTATGCCACTATGGTCATACATATATAGGTTTACAATAATATCGTCTTCTTGGTTAAAATTCTCTTGCTCTAGTTCGTCCCATGATGAATAGTCTCCATGGTCAATATTGTGCTTGTCGCCTAAATTGTAGCGTTTGTGAAAACAATAGAACGTGCTTAAGTTGTCCCATTCTCTTGGTGACTCTGCAAAATCGTCCCTATAAATTTCTAGTGTGTTACCATTTGTTAATTTCATTGTCGCTGATAATCCCATTATTTTTCTCCCTTGTATGTAATAATAGTTACTAATTGAGGTTTAT
>Ga0102810_1000363_pt1 | contig 16282 bp, 10 predicted proteins | sample ColrivemetaGS573_FD_84506 | JGI IMG/M metagenome (GOLD analysis project Ga0102810, IMG submission 84506) | Estuarine microbial communities from the Columbia River estuary - Ebb tide ETM metaG S.573 | ecosystem: Environmental > Aquatic > Marine > Intertidal zone > Estuary | place: USA: Columbia...
CCAGTGGTTGCGCAAGATCAATGCGCATCAGGCTGCCCACGATTTTGTAGCGCAATGCGTTGCTATCCGCCCCGGCGACCACCGAGATTTCGTAGCCCAGCGCGTTGTCGTCCATAAACTGCTGTCGCCGCAGCTCGTCCAGGCTGATCTGGGGGTGCTTTTTGTTTTTAAAATCTTCTGTTTGGGCGCCGCGGATACTCTTGTCCGCGAAACGGCGGGTCAATTCTGCAATTGAGTCCTGCCGGAAGCGGTTCTGGTCGAGTTGTAACCACAAAAAGCGCAAGGTGTCGGGGCTGTTATTGGTGTAGGAAACGCGTTCGGAGCCTTCCAGTCGCCGCCTGTCTTCGTTGAGGCTGGCAACGATCTCATAGTCGACCTTCTGTTGCCAGTACAGGTGACCAGGTTCACCACCCGCGGTGCGGTAAATGTTGGCGGTGGGTAAAACTTCATCCAGTTGACGAAATTTATCTTCAAAATCACCTTTGGTCTGGCGTATGGCACCAAGCGAGTTAAAGGAAAGGACAAGCAGGCCCACTGTGAGCAATCGAAACAGGTTTAAGTACATGACAATTCCGGTTTTCCGTTTATTTTAGTTTTAGGAAATGCCCCGTCTTCATGGCTATCTTGTATGCCACTGGGGCAGTCTCGAATTATAGATGAAGTAACCGGGTTGTTGGGGGTTAATTTGCCCGTTTTTGAGGGCTGAATTAAAGCGGTCGGAGTAGGGCAAAATAAGCCGTGGTACGCATTGGGTTCGCTGGCAGTTGGTAAACCCAAGGTGGTGCCTTAAAGTGATTTTGCAAAACCCGGTGACTGACCCTCGGTAGGTGGCTTGATTGTAAAGGGGCGTTGTATAAAAGTGGCGGGCTTTCGACTTATACTCGATGCAACAATAACAACTTACTAAAACAACGGTAAACACGGGTGTCCTGCAAAATGAAAAAATTGGTTACGCTTTTGGTTATGTTTTCTGTTTGTGCTTCTGTTTACGGGCAACAGGTCATAAAGCCGCCTTTTACACCGGATAGCGGGACTCTGGTGGTCCGTTGCGGTGTTTTAATCGACGGTATTGGTCATGAGGCGCAACGGGATAAAACCGTTGTCATTATTGATGGCCGTATCAGCGCGGTGAGCGATGACGGAATTGATACACCGGGGGCAACTCTGGACCTGTCGGACCACACCTGTCTGCCGGGATTAATCGATACCCATACCCACATCACTGACAATGCCGGGGAAACCCGTGACCTGAGCGTCTATTACACCCGCTCTGAGGCAGAGGAAAGGGCCATATCAAGTGATAATTCGCGCATCACGCTGTTGGCCGGAATTACCAGTGTTCGTAACGTCGGTGCTTATGGCGCGTGGTCGGGTCGTGATGTTCGCGACCGTATTAACCGCGGTGAGATTATTGGGCCGCGGGTGCAAACCTCGGGTTTTTATTTGACCATCCCGGGCGGCGGCGGTGACCTGGTAATACCCGGTATTGATGAAAGCGAAATACCTGCGCGGGTGCGCATGGGTGTCGCGCGGGGTCCCGACGAGTTTAGGCAAAAAGCGCAATTGGCGGTTGATGGCGGTGCCGACCTGTTAAAGATCATCGCGTCAGGTGCTGTTTTGGCTTACGGCGGTGTGCCCGGTTCGCCGGAGATGACCTTTGATGAGATTAAAGCCGTTGTCGAGGTTGGGCATGCTGCCGGCATTAAGGTGGTTTCCCACGCCCACGGTGCGCAATCGATCAAGGATTCTATCCGTGCCGGTGCTGATGCCATTGAACACGCTTCGCTGGCGGATGACGAAGCCATTGCGATGGCCGCTGAGAAACAGGTGCCATTTTCCATGGATGTTTATAACGGTGATTACATCGCCAGCGCCGGCCGGGAAAACGGATGGCCGGAAGAATTTGTCAGGAAAAATGACGAAACCACTGAGGCGCAAAGGCAGACTTTCACCAAGGCACACAAAGCTGGCGTGCCGATTTTATTTGGCACGGATGCGGCGGTTTACCCGCATGGCCAAAATGCCAGGCAGTTTGTGATCATGGTGCAACGCGGTATGACGCCAATGGAAGCCATCAAGGCGGCCACCAGCGTTGCGGCCGAGAGCATGGGTATGGGTGATGACGTTGGCGCTTTGGCAGTCGGCAGGTATGGCGATCTCATCGCGGTGCAGGGTAACCCGTTGGCCGACATCAGCGCGCTGCAGCAGATCAAGGTGGTTATCAAGGGTGGTCAACTGTTTAAGCATGAAGCTGACGCGGGTGTTGAGATGTTAATAGGTGATGGTGGTTCTTTGGATTAAGACGCTAAACGTGCCAGCCAAATAGCGAGACCCGCGTTTGCGCGGGTTCTGGCGTCCCGTAAATTCACGCGGGAAGAAAGCGCAGGGTACCGCCTGACTTTACGCAACGACCTTTAACTGGAGGATAGCGCGCAATGTTTGATTGGATAGCTTTTGCCTGGTCAGGGATGGCTTTGCTGTTGGTGGCTGTGCTGTTTTGGGTGGTCAGTCTGTGGCGCAATGATGTCAGCACTGTCGACTCATTGTGGTCGATCATGTTTTTGTTATCCGCGCTGGTCTATACCGCTTTTGCCGACGTTAACGGACCGCGCGGGATGCTGGTGCTGGTGTTGACTGGTCTTTGGGCTGTGCGCCTGTCGGCTTATATATCATGGCGTAACCATGGGCAGCCAGAGGACTACCGCTACCAGCGAATACGGGCAAACAACGAACCGGGATTTCGGTACAAGAGCTTATACATCGTGTTTGTACTCCAGGCACTGCTCGCTTGGGTCATCTCTTTGCCATTACTGGCGGCTATCAGTGGACAGACAGCGATTGGGTTTCTCGACTATGCAGGTGCTTCGCTTTGGGCGGTTGGCATGTTTTTCGAAGCCATCGGTGACTGGCAGTTATCGCGTTTTAAGCGCGACCCTGATAACGCTGGAGGAGTAATGAGTAGCGGGCTTTGGAAAATAACGAGGCACCCTAACTACTTTGGCAACTTTACGCTTTGGTGGGGCTTTTACCTGATCGCATTGTCGGTCGGCGCGTGGTGGACCGTGATTGCTCCGCTGCTGATGACGTTTCTGTTGTTAAAGGTGTCCGGTGTAGCGCTGCTGGAAAAAGACATTGCCGAACGCCGGCCTCGATACGAGGAGTACATTCGTAGAACCAACGCTTTTTTCCCCGGTCCGCGAAGGCGTTGATGATCAAAGTGGGCAAAGGGCGTGAGTATGGGGTTTCTCTCCAAAGCCACTGGCCCTGGTGATACTAAACCTGACAAATAGGTATAAACGAAACCGCTTGTTGATCAGGTGTTAAATTGGGGTGGTGCAGTTCAGTCAGTTACAGATTTCATTCAGCTATTTTGGTAGTAAACATGTAGCCTACACCACGAACCGTTTTGATTAGTTCCGTCTCGTTCTTGGGACGTTTCAACTTGCGGCGCAATCGACTGATTAAGCCATCAATATTGCGGTCATAGCCAGCCCAGTTGCTGCCATACACTTTTTCAATCAGTTGGTCTCGGCTCAATACCCGTTGTGTATTACTTATGAAGGCGTACAGGAGATTGTATTCGGCGCTTGTAAGCTTGATTTCGGTACCTGATGGATCTGACAGGTACCGTGCCGCTGTATTGAGAGTCCAGCCATCGAAGATGCGTTTTTCGCTTTCCGGGACGGTTTCGTGGGATTGCGATTCAAGACGTCGTAGTACGCTGTTTGCCCGTGCTACCAACTCCCTTACACTGAATGGTTTGGTTAGGTAGTCATCTGCACCCAGTTCCAGTCCGAGGACTCGGTCCATTTCGCTGGAACGTCCTGTTACAACAATGACTCCGGCAGAGGTCTGGGCCCTTAATTCAGCGGCCAGGCTCAATCCTTGACTATCCGGCAGGCCCAGGTCGAGCAAATACAAATCAATGTCGTGCATACTCACCTGGTCGCGAAGTTGCGCTTCACTTCCTGCTTCATACACACAAAAATTTTCATTTTCGAATGCTTCTCGAATTTCCTCACGGATGGCAGGGTCATCATCAAGGATGAGAATGTTTTTACGGCTGTCGTTAGCTATTTCCATTTTTCCGAGCTTTTGGTTAATTGAATATAGAGATCCGAACTGTCCAGTGAAGTTGTTAAATTTTAATGCAATTGCCTACCAACTTCAGTGTGATTGTAGCCTTTATGCGCCCTGGTCGCCATTTAATCTATGTAAAAAATTGTTATAGAACAAGACCAAACGCAACATTTTCTGATGTTTGTGTAAGGAATTGCACAATATTAGCAAAATTCTGCATACGCTACGCATCAAAAATCAACTTTGACTTTCTAGTATTAGCCCATCTGAAGTGAAGCGGTAGGTGTTTCACCTTGGTAAACGGATTGCGGGCTAAGTCGCCAGATGTTTCTAAAGTCAGCCACCTGATCACCAGGTGTTAAAAACCGATGAAGCATTTCGAAACTCAGTCCGATTCTGTTTTCAGAATGGTTGTTCAGGTCGGTAGTCATCGCAGGAATTAATGCTCTGACTATTTCGTTGAAGGAACTGGGAGGTTAGATAAGTTTTGCAAAATCATCGACTCATAAAGTTTGTTTTATTGTTCTTACTGCCTGTTGGGTGCTCCGTTCTACCTGAGCAATTGACAGCAGAGCAATGCAGGGGGCACGGCGTTGCGGCAGAAGGAGAGATTACCGGCAAGGTGGTGTCCAGCGAGTTTGGAACCTTTGGCAAAATACGCAAGGAATGCGGTAGTCATGCACAGGGTTGCACCAAGGGTGTTAACGACACATTTCCCGATGCCAGTCATCAATACAAAATTTATTACGCTGAACACAAGTGCGCTCCGCAACATGAGGCGTGTCACGCAATGTACGAAGTGCGTACCCATACGAAGGCCTTCACACTGCAATATATGCAGGGTAACAACCAGGCGGCGTGCAGTTGACGCTTGTGTTCAAAGGTATGCGAAAAGACAGGGATTGCGATCGCTCACCTTTGGAAAATTGAAATGAGAGATTGCCTGCAGCAGCCCCCCATCCTCCTCAGTGTCACTCTGCGGGGGGAAAGGGCTGACAAGGATCAGTGAGCCTCTGCTGCAAATGGCAATTACACCTTTAAAACAGCAGGATTGCTGAAGTAGAACAATGGATGTTCAAAGCATATTGGTGTGATTCTCTCATCAAATGCGGAATCTACAGGGACTGTGGGTTCCGCCGGGACAAGGATTGCCCAACTTATCTACGGCAGAAGTCTTGAATGAAACATTACAGTGAGTCTGGAGATTGCCTGCAGCAGACCCCCTTCGACCTCCCCAGGACTTCTCATGGGAGGGGGTAAAAGGTCACATATGGATATGTGTACCCCTGCTGCGATTGGCAACGATGCTCAACCCACCCCTTGTTTTCCAAAATCAAAGCAACGCATTCAGCTTTAGAAAAAGCAAGGTCGTCCGTCGCTTTTCAGGTTTTAGGTCGTGAGTGCGGTGATTATCCTGTAAGACACCGATAAATCTGGCGCCTGACTTTGAAACCAGCTTGTTAGCTTAATAAACTGGGGTTTCTTAACCATTTACACAGCGTCAGGCTAATTGTCAGGATGATCAGGGCAGCGGGCAGACCGCCCAGAGTGGACAGCATCTTGATCCCGTCGATCCCGACGAAACTCACCATAGTCCAGGAAACAATGCCGATAATACTGCCCCACAAAACCTTAATGCTGAGTGTGGAACTCTCATCGGAGCCGGCGACGAAACCGGTAGTGCACAGGTCGCCGATAGCATCGGTATTGGAGTCTGCCGCCGTCACATAGGAAATAAACGCCACGAAGATCAAAACCACGGTCATGATTTGACTGAGCGGCAATTGGTTAAATACAAAATAAAGCAGTTTCTCCACACCCTGTTCATTGAGTGTTGTATTTAGCACGCCGGCCTGGGTCATATCGATATGAATTGCCGTTCCTGAAAAAATGGCGATCCAAACAATGGCGAACAGGGAAGGGAAGATCAAATTAACCTGAATAAATTCACGAACCGTGTAGCCACGACCTATTTTTCCTAGAAACAGGGCGGCAATGGGGGCCCACGCAAACCACACTGCCCAGTTAAAAACACTCCACTTTTGCGGCCATTCATCGCCCGAAACTGCACTGGTAAATAAGCTGAGTTCAAAGAAATTGCCGAGATACGCACCAAGCCCCTGCGTGCCAAAAGACAGGATATAAACGGTGGGTCCGAAAACAAATACAAACAAGCCAAGGAACAGCAACAAGTACGCATTAATGGCTGACAACTTTGCGATGCCTTTTTGCAGTCCGCTGGCAGCAGAGAGCACGAAAGTGATGACAATCAAGCCGATAGCCACGCCCAAAGTAAAGGGTGTCGCTTTGATATCCATGAACTCTGCCATCCCGCCCACCAGTGTAATGGCGCCGGTTCCAAGGGAAGACGCCATACCGGTAACCAATGCGTACAAGGCAAGCGTGTCGATGATTTGCCCTTTTTTTCCAAGTACAGCGTCACCCAGAACTGGCTGCAGAGAACTGCCAATTGAAAATGGCAGGTTTTTGTTATAGAAGGCCAGGGCAAAGACCAGTGAAGGCACGGCATAAATGGCATAAGGTGTGAACGCCCAGTGTAGTAACAGGGCTGACATGGAAAATAGTGCGGCCTCATATGAACCCGGCGCCAGGCCCATTGACGAAGGTGGTGAATGCAGGTGGAAAATGGGTTCGGCTGTGGTCCAGAATAAGGCGCCAACGGCAAGTGTCGTGCACAGGGCAATTGAAAACCACCGTGGCTTGGATAGCAAAGGCGTCGCGTTTTTGCCGCCTATTTTGACGTTACCCAAATCTGAAAAGTAAACGAGTGTGATCAGTATCACCAGGTAAAAGCTGCCAAGGCTAAATAGCCAGGAGAAACGGTCGAGAACCGTATCATTAAGAGATATCGTTGCCTTGAGAAAGCCGTCCAGATCCACAAAACTCATGATGACGGCAGCCATTAAAATGAGGAAGGATGGCCAGAATACCAACGGCCTGATTTTTTCAAACATAGAGCATCTCCAGGTTTAACCTGTTGTTGTTCAGATCAGGATTCGCCTGATTTTTTCGTCAAAACTCTTTTCAAAAATGCAACGGCCATTTTCCAGGGCCTGCCAGCTAGCCTTGATGAAATAGTGTTCGCTTGAGGATGTCATTTCATAATGACTTTTGAGGGTGGTTTCTGTTTTACCCATCCGCATATTAACGTGATGGGTAGTTTCAGACTTTGCCGAGTTAGGGTTGTCAGGGTGAATGCTTAGTAATTGATCGATTGTAAAATCTATACTGGAGTCACAAGACCGGTGCCAATGGCGGCCATAATCTGTGAGTGTTCTTATCTTTACTTCACCTGTCTTTGGATCTTCCTGAATGTTTTTCTGCGAGCGGCCTGGGCGTCGTTCCACGCCGGTAGAAACTGTTTCCTGATTAAATTCATCCAGTGCCGGGTTGGTGTTTTTATCGATTGATGCTGAGCATGGGAGGCTTAAATAACACTCTGAAAGCTCCAGGCAGAGCGTATCTTGAAAAGGTGAGGGCCAGATCAAGGGCCAGTAGGCATTGGAGACCGATAGCCTGAGCTGATGACCTTTGGGTAGCCGGTAGGCAATGTGATTAAGCGGTACATTAATGCGATATGTCTTGCCGGGAACCAGCGCCTCAGGGGTTTCATGCGAATCCCGGTGGGTCAGGTTGAGCACGCCGTAAGTGATCAGTGTGCTTTCCCCCGTGGGGTGGATATCACACAGCCGGATGGCGATATTGGCTGTTGGTTGATCTGCAGAAAGATATAAATGTGCAACTGGCTGGCCGACCACATTAGGCGCGTCTTCAAGCGGTGCTGTGTCGAAGGTACGGGACTGCGCATCGTCACGGCGTTGGTCATCGGGAAACTCCCCGCTATAACCAATACCAACCATCAACTTGCCGCCCATTTTACCGGTAGATTCCGGTGAATTTACCTGCACCGTGTGGGGTTCCTTGCAGGGTTCCGTTGAAAGGGCGCCGGGGTGCAGGAAAAGTTGTTTTTTCTCTATCGAAGCACAAGGCCAGCTCTGTTCAGCCTGCCAGCGACCCTCGCGGTGCGTATAGTCGACCGCTGGCTTCACCGAGTCCATCAGGTAGTACTGCAGTTTTGGCTCATCCATGATGTCGTTATCGATGTTCTTCAGCCACCGGTCCCACCAGCGAACCGACTCTTTGACGTAATCGATTCTTGGGCTGGGGTACGCGATGTTTGGGTAAACATGCGCCCACGGTCCGACCAACCCCTTACATGGGGATGAGAGATTCTCAACCAGGCGAAAGACGGTGTTTCTATATGCATCCGCCCAACCACCCATGGCGTACACGGGGACTTTAATGCTGTTGTAATTCTCACTGACGGACCCGTGCTTCCAATAATTGCTTTTGCTTTGTTCAGCCAACCACTGGCTAGGCAAAAATGGCATGTTTTCGAGTCGCTGCAGCCATTGATCTCGCCAGCCATCTCCCACCAGTCGCGGGTCTGGACAGCGGGCCTGCGCGTACGCCCAGAAGAATGACGCCCAATCCAGATTGTCATTTAACAAACAGCCGCCCGCGAAATGAATGTCTTCGTTAAAACGGTCATCGGTTGAACAGATGGTGATAATGGTTTTTAGCGCGGGTGGTTGGCGGTAGGCCAGTTGCAATGAATTAAACCCTCCCCAGGAGATACCCACCATACCGACATTGCCATCACACCAGGGTTGCCGGCTGATCCAGTCGATCACCTGCTCAGCATCTGCAAGCTCCTGTTCGCTATATTCATCATCAAATAGCCCGTCGGATTCACCGGTACCCCGAATATCAACACGCACACAGGCATAACCATGTTTTGCGGTTGCGGGCATGGTGATTTCGTCACGCACGATGGTTCCATCATTCTTGCGGTAGGGCAGAAACTCGAGGATAGCCGGTACCGGTTTTTGATCAGCATCCACGGGCATCCAGGCCCGGTACGCCAGGCGAATGCCGTGCTGCAGAGGAATGACGTCGTGATGAATTTCTTTGAGTTTATTGTTCATTTTTTGACAGGTTACCATGACTCCACAAGCATGGAGAGGTTTCTGGGGTCAGAGTCGAATGCCAAATTCAACCTGGGTATTTTGTCATGGTTTGTTGAACTGTGCTTGGCGTGGGTTGAGGTGTTCAGGAAAGCTGTTGCACGCGAGCATGGTGGGAAATTGATACTTATGTTGAGGCAGCTATGCCCGGCTACCGGTGCCTACGAATCTTAAATGGATCAATGAAATTGAAGCCGATGATGATGGCACCTGGCTCTGACTCTATCACTTCGACGAGTTTGAAATTGATGGAGAAAGTGGTGGGGTCTGATCAGAAACAAGGCAAAAAAAATCAACAAAAAAATCAGTGGCAAAAAAAATCAGGACACCCATCACTTTTAGCTTTAAAAGTGTGGGTGCCCTGACTTTAACTATTAGAGTTTACTGGTTAATTATTTGTGCTCAAAGCGAACCGCATACAACACCTGGTACCGCAGTAAAATCTGTCAACGTATTATGTGTTATTGCAGTGACACAGAAGTTCAGAGATTTTACGCTTTTGGCGCCAGAAATGGTGTCGATGGTCGTACTACCGTTGCCATCGGTCGGACCATTGTTCGAAATTGTGTCATTGAAGTCACCACTGAAGGCACCACTGACAAAAGCATTGGCAACCGTTGCGCCTTGGTCATCAACCACAACAACGACTGCTCTGCCGCCTTTCTGGCCCTTGCCGAGACCAACGGTTGATACAACAATGCTGCCCACCTTTACTGAAGTGGCCGAAACCTGGGGTTGAGTAGTAGCGCTACTGGAGTTGGTGTACCCAGAGTTGCCGTTCGAGTTGAAGGCCAAGACCTGGTAGTGGTAGGTCGTTGATGCAGTCAGTCCGGTGTCTGAGAAGTTGGTTGTATTCGCGCCCGTTGACGCGATACGAGTGAAAGTGACGCCGTCCAGCGATCTCTCAATATCAAACCCTGTTTCATCCGCAGAGGCATCGTCCCAACTCAAGTTGATCTGGCTGCTGGAAACCACGGTTGTCGACAGGTTTTCCGGTGCGATGGGAGGGTTGTTACCTGTGCCTCCACCTATGGCGTAGTAATTCTGGTATTCCGTGCCGATGTCTGTGTTTACAGGAAATGTGGGAGGTGCCTTGCCGCCAATAACATCCATCCAGCCCATTGCGCCCTGGTCTTCATGCGCAAGAATATGGCAATGTAAAATGGTGCGGCCGTCATAAACACTGGAAGTATCAGGGTCCAGGTCGAATCTCAGCGTGCAGCCTCCGGCAATGACATCGTAGAACTCTCCATCTTCGTAAGGGCCGCAATCACCCTGGACCTGAACATGATAAATGTGCAGGTGGAAGGGGTGATTGGTTGCGCCATGCAATGACCACTCTTGTACGCCTTTGTGAGCACCATTGGCATACTTGGTCAGGTTTGGAATATCAGCATGAAATTTGCTACCAAGAACAGAACGGGCACCCATGCGAATTGACTCGGTATCCACGATGGGCTCGTTCCTCAAATCTCTCAGGTAGTTAGGTCGTTTAGAAGGCCAGATTGACACTCCATCAGCCGCGTAAGGGGAAACAGACGTATTGGATGTGCCGTCAACATATATCTGAGCCACTTGAGTGCCGCCCACAGAAATACTGGAGTCACCACTGCAGCGTACGGCAAGATCAGCGCGTGAAGCGCCCGTCAGTGTCAGTAGGTTATTGGTGATCGCTTTGGGAACCTGGGTGCGCCAGACGCCATCTCGGGCCATCAGGGCAACTTCACACTGTGAACCGATTTCCAAATCGACCAAGCGCGCATCCTGATCAGCAATCAACATACGCCAGTGCTGCCATGTATTAGCTGGCATGCAGACATTGCCATTAACCTTGCCATTGGTGGTCCAGGTGGGAGGAAGCGTACCGCTATTGAGGGTGTCACCGCCCGTTCCGGCTGCACCGTTGGGGTCGAGAAAACCCATTACAAGCTGTCTTTCCGTCATGTTGGCGACATTTGTGGGGATTTCATCCCCGTCGTCACTAATCAAAATCAGGCCAAAAGCACCGCTGGATACCTGCAGGAAAGTAGAGCCGTGATGGTGGGCGTGATACCAGTAGGTGCCCCCCATGTGATCAGCAGGTATTTCGTAAACGTAGTCGCCACCGAAGCCGCCTTCAAAGAACCGGGTAACATCGTCTGCCGGTGTTTCCCCGGAGATGTGCACACCATGAGTATGGACATTGGTGACATTCGGGTCTTTAAATATATTGTGTTCCGCAACAAGCGGTTGATAAGGAAGTGTGTTCTTGAATCTCAACACATATTTTTTACCTGGATCCATCGGAATGGTCGGCCCCGGTATGGAATATGCACCACCTTCTTGGCGGTATGCGCGAGTAGTCAGTATCTCGCCATTGATAGTAAATGTGGCCTCACCCATTTCCAGTGTTCCACTCCAGTACTCTTCCGAATTATTTTCAGTGACCGGGTGATGGGCCCAAAGAAACTGATCCGGTTCAGTCACCACGTTGTCTGCAGGGCAAAGGGAGGCATGACTGTTAATCGCTGTGAGAGATAAAAGCAACATAGTTATTAATGTGCTTACTAGTCTGATTTTCATGTTTTAAATCCTGTTTCAGTCAGTTTTCTGGAACACGCTTACAGAACATCAAGCCATCAATATTCTGAGTAAACCTATTGAGAATAGATGGGATGCACTGCACTTGTTTGGATCGCTAGACACTCTTCAATCAACCGGTTCCTGTCCATCTTGCAAGCGGGCAGGGTTCGCAGCTCTGAGAATGATTTGCATTATTGACGAATTCTACAAAGATGTAAATAACCTACATCAAATAACCTACATCAAATAACCTACATCAAATGACGTGGTAAATACGAACCGGACCACGCTGATTAGCGGTAACCGGCCGCCTGTAGGGAAAACAAATTGGCGTAATGACCATTCAACGCCATAAGTTGCTCATGCGTACCGCGTTCGATCACTTTGCCATTTTCGATCACAATAATCTGACTGGCCATTCTTACGGTAGAAAAGCGATGGGATATCAAGATGGCGATGCGGTTTTTGGTGAGCTTGCGGAAGTGTTCAAAAATTCTGGCCTCGGCACCGGCGTCCATGGCTGCAGTAGGTTCATCCAGCACCAGGATATCGGCATTGGTGCGCATAAATGCCCTGGAGAGTGCAATCTTTTGCCACTGGCCACCAGATAACTCCTGACCATCCTTGAACCACTTGCCAAGCTGAGTATCGTAGCCCGCTGGCAGATCCTCGATAAATACGTCCGCCATGCCCTTGTCTGCGGCAGACTTCCAGCGTTGCTCATCATCGAAGTGCCGGACATCACCGGCACCGATGTTTTCTCCTACGAGAAATTGATAACGTGAAAAGTCCTGGAAAATCACACCAATACGTTGTCTCAGCGCGTCTTCATCCCACTCTTTCAAATCCATGCCGTCAAGCAGGATACGACCCTTGTCCGGGTAGTACAGGCGGGTGAGCAGTTTGATGAGGGTGGTTTTGCCGGAGCCATTTTCACCCACCAGCGCCAAAGATTCCCCCGGTTGAATGTGTATGTCGATACTTCTGAGCGCTGCTTGACTCGCGCCAGGGTAGGTAAAGCTTACCGCCTCAAAACGTATACCATCTTTAGGGTCAGGACCGCTTGTACGACCAGCTTGGGGTTTTGTTGTTGGGGTTTCTAGGTATTCATAAAGTGTTGAAAGATAGAGGTTATCCTCATACATACCACCGATGGCCGAAAGTATGGCGGATACTGCCGATTGGCCTTGACGAAACAGCATCAGGTACATGGTCATCTGTCCCAGCGTGATGCGTGCTGCCACCGTGGCAAAGGCAATCCATGCGTACGCACCATAAAGCGCCAGCGTGCCGATCAAGCCGAGTAAAAAGCCCCAGCCATCGCGCCGGATAGCCAGAGACCTGTCAGCCTTGTAGAGGCGCCGGAAAATATTGCGATAGCGCTCCAGTAGCAACGGGCCCAGCCCAAAAAGCTTGACCTCTTTTACGTTGTCCTCACGTGCGATCACGGTTTCCAGATAGATCTGCATTCGTGTTTCGGGTGAGCGCCAGCGAAACAGGGTAAATGCCTCGCCTGAGAAACGGGTCTCGGCGACAAATGCCGGTAGCCCGGCTAACACCAGTATCAATACCGCCCAGGGTGAAAACTGCACCAGCAAGACGCCATAGCTGACCAGCGATATCATGTTCTGGCCAAGCCCAAATGTTCGGTTAACCAGAGAAAGCGGACGACTGGAAGCTTCCCGCCTGGCGCGGGTCAGCTTGTCGTAAAACTCCGAATCCTCGAATTGCGCCAGATCCAGTGTGATGGCCTTTTCAAGAATCATGACATTCACGCGTTGACCCAGTTGGGCCCGCAACAAGGCCCTGCATAGAGAAATACCGCGTTGTGCGCCGGCAATTGCGGCGACGATCAATGCTTCCAGTGCCACCAACATGAACACGTTGGTCATGTTGGTTTCGTTAGTTTGCTTGAACAACTCTGTTGCCAACAACACAGCGTCAATAATCAATGCACCAATGTAGGCCATCGCTGCCGGCAACACACCCGCCACGAGTGTTAACAGGGCGAGCGCCACGGTGAGTCGGCGATTAGTGGCCCACACCAACTCCATGGCCCGTCGGCTATAGCGAAAAACGCCAAAAAAGCCACGGCCTGTAGCCTCGGTCGGTGGTGTGGGTGGGTTGTGATGAGCCATGCCTAAATTTTACATGATGACTGCTGACCACTCATGGTTATTCCGTCTTTTAGCATCTGACCTCAACGAGGAGGGCAGTCCTTGATCCAGTCATCTGATGCCCTGCCATCTGGCGCCTGCCAAACCTGACTAACGGGCCATTAACCTGCGACGTGTCTGTAGTAGGCTAGCGATCAGCTTTCCCAATACAGGCAATATTTAGTATGAACCATAGCAGGCATCGCGGTTGGCGTTACCTAACGATCGCAACGATAGTCTTTTTCCTGGGAGCGGGAATCTGGTTCTTGATGTTGCCTATTCAGCAGTCCAAGAAGCTCGAACATAGTGTGATCGACCGGTTTGGTTCGGCGACCCGATACGTACCGCCTGCTAATGGCTTTATTCAGCCCGATCGGTTGGAGAGATTTATCCGGGTGAGGCAGGCAGTGCAGGCTAACTGCAGAGTTTTCCAAAATATAATGGACAACGTCATCAAGCTTGAAACATTAGAGTCAGACCCAAACCTGCCGGGCCGCCAAAAAGTCTCTGAGGGGTTTGAAAGCCTGAAAAGCATATTCAGTGCCGCGCCGACGTTTCTGGAGTTTATGGATGTCCGTAATTCAGCCCTTCTGGCTGAGGAAATGGGCCTGGGCGAGTATATCTATATATATCTGGCTGCTTATGGAGAACGCTTGGCGTTGGAGTCGCAGGGCCGATACGCTGATCAGGAAGAAGCCTATCTCAGCCCGCGCGCACGCAGGGAGTACGCGCAGATACTGGACAATCAACTGGCCGCCCTGCAATCCGGGCAAAGGAATCAGGATGCTTCTGTAGTCGCCCTGAGCGCTGAGTTGCAAGCAGAGATGGCGGCGCTTGAAGACGGTTCGCACCCATCACCCTGGCCCGCTGGCCCGCCCGCAAAAACCGCTGAGTCCCTCGCGCCCTACCGCGATCAATTATCGGCGCAGTATTGTGAGGGCATCGTCCGGGTCGAGATTCTGCAAAAGAATCCGGTCTTCAGTTTTAAAGGTAGTAATAAAAAGGCCTCTGAGCCCAATTGGCGTGGGGCTGCTTACAGCGGCTTCACCACCACCATCACCAGGATGACAATGGTCAATATCAGTGGAATCTCGTTGGCCCAGCGATAATAAACACCACCGTGATCGAGGTGCCCGGCCTGCATCTCCCTCATCCTGGCGCGCGCCCAAAAGTGGTACACCATCAGTAATACTACAAACGCCAGCTTTACGTGCAGCCAGCCGCCGGCAAAGCCATACACCAGCCACAGCACCACGCCACTGACCAGTGCGAGCACCATCATGATCGTCATAAATCCATAGAGCTTTCGCGCCATGATCGCGAGTCGGTCAACCTGCTCGCCGGCCGCCTGGCCCTCGACAAAATGAACGAAAATTCTGGGCAGGTAAAAAATTCCCGCCATCCAGGACATGACAAACAAAATATGAAAGGTCTTTACCCAAAGCATTCGATTTCCTCTATTCGTGACAACTAGCTTCAATACATTATTAGTGGTGTCAGGGTCAGCAATCGTATTCCAAAAGCAGGTTCACTTTGGCACCTTATCCTGACTTGCTGCGCGGTGAGCCTCAAGTTTACAGACGCTGACGAGCAATCAAGCATAGTGAATCCTCAACTCTGCATCTATAGCGGCAGTGAGATGACGTTTAGACTCGGCGCAAAAAAAAATCAGGCTCGGTCAGTGATGGGGACATGCCCGTTCGGTAGTCATTGGTCCGGCCAGTAAACTTACTGCCCCGGTTTCGGCCGGGAAAGAATCGGCCAATACACCCAGGTAAAAATCGCAAAAGCGGCAATCCAACCTATTGCAGACAAATCAACTATTAACAAGTAGTTTGCACCAGTCAGGGGCCCCAGCACGCGTATCAGAATTGCCAGCAGCAGAATCCAGTAGGCCGCGACGACTGCCCGGCTGATTTGTAGTGGTCTGCCGGTGTGGCCGAGGGCGACCCGGGTGGCGACTGCAAGAACAATGCCGCCAATAGCACCCATGGTGAGGGCGTGCAGGGCGGCAGTGGATGAAAAAACCCAGCCGAAGATCGAGCAGCCCAACAGGAAATAACCAATGGGAATCCAGGCGTAGGCAGCATGTAAAACAAACAACAGTGGATTAGATAATGTCGAAAACGCTTTCCAGCGACTTAACCTGAAACCATGTACCAGTGCCGCTGCAAACGCCAGATAAGCGGTTGCTACATGCGTTGGAAAGAAACTGGCGGCCAGACCAACAAAAACCGTCAAGGTCAAAGCCACCCTCGTGACCTGGTCGCTATTTACCGGCAAATCGACCTGACCTTGCTGACGTAACCAGTTACCGGTAAATGCTGGTGTAATCCGGCCCGCTATGATTGCGACCAAGACAAGGATGGTGTGAATCAACAGGTACATAGCCAGCCGTTCGGCACCCGGGAGCCATTGCTTGATGCCTGCGTGATA
>Ga0102810_1000367_pt1 | contig 16192 bp, 6 predicted proteins | sample ColrivemetaGS573_FD_84506 | JGI IMG/M metagenome (GOLD analysis project Ga0102810, IMG submission 84506) | Estuarine microbial communities from the Columbia River estuary - Ebb tide ETM metaG S.573 | ecosystem: Environmental > Aquatic > Marine > Intertidal zone > Estuary | place: USA: Columbia...
AAAGGGGAAGTCGTAATGACCTCCCCTTTTTTGGTTACAGGAACTTTGGGTATGGTGCCCATTTCTAGTGTTCCTTATAAACTGTTTGACCCCATAGAACTTGGCTTAATAGATTTCTTTGCTGAGTTAATTGCATATTTAGTTCCGTATTGTATTGCTCTTCCTATTGCTGTCTTTGCTATTTTAAAACCACCAACAGCTCCACCACCCATTAAGTATTCCCCTGGATGTCCAGTCATTTCAATAGAATGACCACCTGTAGTAGGTGAAGGATTTTTCTTAATAACACTTTCAAGTGTTGGTTTTAACACGCTTTTGTTAATTCCATATTTTCCTGGTTTAGGTGGATCATATTTAGGTATAGGATTTTTAATTTTACTCATAGCAGCACCCATTTTTTTCATATCTTTTCTATCATCTATAAAAGGATTATAAACTTGTTTCTTTAGCTTTTTATATCTATTAGTATCAGTCTTACCTTTAGAATTTAACTTTCTTAAAGTTTTAAGTTTTCTTACTTGTTTATTTTCTCTTCTAACTTCTTTTCTATTACCGTCCATTATTTCATTAGTTCTAATAGTTTGTCAACTCTATCTTGTTCATACTTTAGTTTAGCAATTTCTGACTTGCTCAACCCTAGACTGTCAAGCTTTCTAACTTGATCAGCTTTATTCAAAGCTTTGTACTTAGCTGTGTCAACAGCTTTTTTATCTACTTTAACTTTTCCACCTTTGTTTTTATATATTATTAAATCTATTTTAGCTTTTTCTGTCTTAGCGTTTTTAATAGTATAATCTCCATAGCCTAAACCTCTAAGCATTTTTATCTGTTGATCAGATGTTAGCTTTTTTATAGTTTCGTAATCTGTTGATCCTTTAGCTGCTTTGTATCTTTCTACAGATTTGTTTTCTTTTGCTTCTCGTTTTTCTTCTTCACTAACTGGCGCTTCAGATTTAGGTGTTTCTAATTGCCACTTTGGCCAACCACCTAGCATTGCTATTCTTTGCCAAAGATCATTCTCTTCATTCATAGCACCTTCTAGATTTTTCATTTTATAAAATAACCTATCAATAGGCACATTAGTAGTAGCACTTATAACTTTAGCACCAGCTTCATAAGCCGGGTTGTTAATATTAAGAGGTCCCATGTCTAATATCTTTTGCCTTCTCTTTTTACTATCAAACTGCCAAGCCGCTTGTTTTAGTTTTGATATTTTATTGTATATTGGAGGAGACATTCTCATTAATTCATATACAGAATCTACATATTCAGGTCTTTTTCTACCTGATCTTTCATATACATTTAACAAAAAGTTTTTAGCTATAGATACTGCTTGTCCAGCTATACCTAAACCTCTAAGTTGTGAATCTAACATTCCGTTAGCTACATCATGATATTTCTTTTGTTTACCTTTCTGAAACTTCTCATCGTCCTCATCATCATCTCCAAAACCTAAAGCAAACACAGCTTGTTGTAAAGCGTTAAATATTACATTTTGTATAAAGCCGTAATAAGCTATTCTACTTATATGAGATTTAGCATCACCTCTTCCATTAATTAAATCTTGTATAGCTCTTTTTTGTATTCTAGCATACTGCATAGGTGTATTAGCAAATGCTAATATTACTCTACCTAAACTACTAGCTTGTTGAGCTGATATTTTACTTGGATCAGATGACTGTTGAGACTCTTCAGATACTTGTCTAAATTCAACTAGCGCTTGAGCTTCAGCTTCTGCCTCTGTCATACCACTGTTTTTCATAAGATCTTTTATTCTATTTCTATAAAAAGTTGCTCCTCCCGATGCTATAGCAAAGCTATCAGCGTATTGAGTAGGTAAATAACCTTTTTGCAATATATAGTTAATAGCAGCTTTAGCTTTGTTTTTACTAGTAGATGCAGCATCAGCTATTTCACTTTCATTTATATTTAATTTTAAACCATTACGTCTGTCTAAAAGGTAATCAGAGTTCATTAGCTTCATAAAGTCAGTCCAGTACTGTTTTTGGTTTGCAAAAGCTATACCAGCTCTAGCTGGATTATTAAAGCTCCAATTTATAAAGTTAATAGAAGATATTGTTTGAAGAACAGCTGATCTAGTATTAAAAAACATTATAGTTCCTATAGAACCGTTTATATAGTCTAATACCTTATTGCTTAGTCTACTACCAGTATCTAATCTATTTCTACCATTTTTCATTCTAGCTAATATACCTTCCATTGCTTCTCGATACTTAACTCCGTATATAGCTTCTAGTTTATTTAAATTCTCTGTAGAATATACAGCATCAACATTTTGTTGCCACTCTTGTAGGTACTTACCTCTCTTTTCTGTATTTATTAAATCTATTAAATCAGTTGTTATAGTACCTGTTAACCACTCTGCTTTAGGTTTAGAATAACCATCTCCTTTTGTTATTAATAGTATTTGCTCTGAAAATGTTAATAATTGAGGATCATTAGCTACTAAATCTGTTAATTCTTTTAAATCAGCTTTAGAAAGTCCTGGAACTTCATAACCCATAGAAGTAAACAAAAATACCCTAACAGCTTGTTCGTTAGTCATACCTGTAGAGTTCTTTTTTCTAAGATTTTTAGGTACATTAAGATCTTTCTTTAGAGCTTTAAAATCATTCATTAGATTTAATCTAGATCTTGATAAGTTTTCCTGCGCTTTAGTGTAAGGATCTAAAATGTTTTGTTTATACCAAGCCATTTGAGCATCTCCTTTGCTACCTTTAGATAATGTAGGATATATTAAACCTAAATAATCTTCAGCAGAGTAAGGGATAAAGAATTTAAATCTACCTTTACTATCTCCTATAGTTTTAGCTTTAGCAGCTGAATACTCTTTGTAAAACTCTATACCAGTTGTTTCTTCTAGTAGTTTATTAAAATCTGTACTAAGATCTTCACTGCTTCTCATTCTAGCTTGTTGAACCTTGGACTTGACATCTACAACGCCCATAACTTGCTTAACAGCTTTTACATTTTGATAAGCGTCATCAGCAAAGTAAAAATCATTATAACCTTCAGCTGCTTTATCAATTAACCAGTTGGCTTTAGCTACTCCAGTAGAATTACCTAAACCAATGATGTTTTCTCTTTTAAACTCTAAGCCTTCAGCTTTTAAAAACTCATATATAGCATCTCTTGCTTCTGGTGCTCTAGCTGTTAAAACATATAAGTCTTCATTACCTTTTTTATCTTTAATTGTTTGAGCTACATCAAACAATGGACCACGACTACCATCTGTTACATTGTTGAAATCATCAAAGTTCATAGTGTAACCTTTTTCTTTAAGCTCTAAACCTTTTTTAGCAAACTCTTCTGCATTTAACTCTATAATCTTACCATCTGGACTAGTAGCTTTGACTATGTTATTACTAGTTGCTAGTGTATCATCAAAGTCAAAAACTCTAATCTTTTTAATAGGTTGATTTAAGGAGTTGGCATTTAGTAATGCTTTGTCTAATGTTATAGCTTTACTTAACAAATCCTCCATAGTCATATCGTCACTTACTTCCATAACCTGAGAGTTGCTAACATCATTAGCATTGTACTTATTAGATTGTTCTTGGGTGTCAGCTAAATTTTGAACGTACTCATTAATCATTTGTTTAGCTACTTTAGGACTTATCCCGTCTCTTATCTGTTGTACTATTAAGTTATTTTGCTTAGCAATTACATTAGGTAAGTTTCTATATTTTTCATCTACACCAACATTGTAAAAGTCTGTAAGTATAACTTTATTACCCTTGTTATCTAGTATCTGTATAGTATTTAAATTAAAGCCAGGTACTTTAGCATATCTAATCCAACCACTTATTTCACCCACAAGTACTCTGTAAAGATCTTCTTTTTGAGGACCTTCTTTCATACCAAGTTCTTTAGCGTTTACTTTATCATCATTAACTTTTGATATAGGACCTTGAAAATAATTTCTAGTTATACCAGTGAAATTATCATTTACTAATTTATCAGATGCTAATAGTAAAGCTTGTTTAGCAACTAAGCTAGCACCTAAAGCATGTTCTTCTGTTATTTGACCAGATAATAAACTCTCCATACCCAATTGTCTAAATGTGACAGGAGAAATTTTCCTCATAAAATGAGCCTGCTCTGCGGATGTTGTTCGTAACATACCAACAGCTGCGGGTATTATATTATTAGAAGAAGTATTTGCTTTTTGAATCCTTAAAAATATTTCTTTTAATACCCTATCTTTAATAGTGTTATTCTCTATATTATCTTCACTACCAAAATAATTATTAAACTTTTTTGATAATCCTACCTTACCCTTCATACCTTTCTTTTCAAAAGCTATAGGCAAAGGATCAAATTTAACTTTTTTACCATTTACAATTTTTTCAAATTCAAAAGCTGGACCATAATCTGAATCGTTAGGAAATTTATCATTTAAATAATTTATAAAAGCTTGTTTATGATTAGCTTGTAGTTCTCCTTTTGAATTTACCTCTGTAGGATTAGTATCTTTAAAAGGAAAACCTCTATTACCAAAAAACGCTCCTGAGTTTATTAAAAAATCTTTAGAAAATATTTTTACAAGTTTTGGAAACTCATCTTTTTTCCATGCTTCTAATTGCTTAGGATCATTAAAGTCATAATTCTTTTTACCAACATCTGTAGAGAACTTGCTCCAAAATTTCTGATCAGATATATAATCCTCAAATTGACTATCTAATACTAAATTTTCAGCGGTAGTAAATCTCATATTAGGTTTACGCTGTAGTTTAACTGCTGTTAGAGCTTGACTAGGTAAATTATTTTCATTACCTAAAGCAACCATCATATCATAACCTAATTCTACAGCTAGTGTGGCTGCAGTAGTTGTTTTTCTATTACCTTTTAAACCACTTCTAACTTCTTTACCAGTTTTTTTGCTAATTATTTTTAATGGTGGTAGTATATAATCAACTAACGATTTATTAGTAAAGTCTTTAAATTCATATAGATTAACACCTTGTTTATCGTTTTCTAAATAAACCTTATCATCACTTCTAGCTTTATCAATATCATCTGTTTTTGTTAATCTAACAGGTGGTTTTGTAAATATTCTTTCACCTACAGGGGTTTGAGATTCTATTTTAACAAAATAACTAATAGGTAATATATCTTTTAATTTAGGAGCTAGTTTTTTAATTAAGAAGTCATAGTTGTTACCTAATCCTAATTGTTTTTTAGTTTTATCTGTTAACTTACCTTCTAAAACTTCTTTAACAAAGTCTTTAAATACAGGATCTTCTACAGATATTTCATTAGCAGCTATAGTTTCTAGTGTTTCTAATACAGCTGTTTCTATTTCATTTTCAAACTCTTTAGTAACAAACTCAGGAGATGCTTTTTTTATTTTAGATCTTGGTGTTACTCTATCTTTTTTACTCTCTACTGTTGTAGTAGTATCATCATCAGCTGCTATATTCAATGGCTTACCTTCTTTATCAGTTAAACCAATTTCAGATCTTTGCTTTTCACTAGCTTGTGCTAATTCTTTTCTGGAATCTAGTTTACCAAAGTTAGTATTAGCAAATATAAATTCACCAAAACCTTTAACACCAACAGTTGTTCCGTCTTTTCTTTTTTGTTCAGGATTAAAATTAGTTAAACGATCTCTTACAGATTGTATAGCTGTTGGATATTCGTTTCCTATAGATCTACTTTTAACATAATTACTTATCACACCATCTTGCTCTAGCTGCATACCCATTTGAGATGCTTCTTGCATATCAAACGTAGCATTAAATAAAGCTGGAAACTTTCTACGATCCCTAACAAAAGCATCATAATCTTCTTTTGTTACAATATCTTGTGGTATTAAATTATTTATCTCTTCTAGTACAGTTAGTCTTTCTGAAGATCTTAAATTAGTACTACCTTTGTTGTCTCCTTTTAATTTTTTAAATCTTACCCTGTTTGAGTTACCTATAAAAGCCTTGTTATAGTTTTTAATGAAAGCAAAAGCAGCTTCAGCAGTATTAAGATCTTTGGCATTTATTTCCTCTTTATTTAAACCTACTTTATATCTAAAAAAGTCTTTTAAATCATCTGCTATCTTAAGCCAAAAACTTTTGTTTTGTCTTTCAAACTTTAAATCATCATCGTTTATAGCATCACTAAGCGTTGTAAAAACTTCTTGACTATAGTCGGCTTCATTATATTCTCCTGATTCTACTTTGTCTCTGTATCCGTCTAATCTTTTTCTTACATTATTAAAAGCTTTTTGAGATATTGCTCCACCAGGTTTTTTACTTTCAGCCTCCATGTAAGACTCTAGTTCATTAGCTATGTTAGTAACCTCTGCATCACTCATTACTTGATCTAGTATAAAATGTAGCGTCTCGTGTCTAAAACCTTTTTGACCTGTTCTATTGCTGTTGTTACGATCATTAATCATTTGAGCCATTAAATTCTGACTAGAATATAAAGAAAATTGTTTACCTAAGTCTTTTGGCGTTATAGTGTTTGTAGCGTTTTCAAAAGATTGATCTATATACTCTTTAATAGAATTAAGCTGTGGTAAACCTTCTTCTTTCCTAGATTCATTTTCTTCTAACAAAAGCTTGTTTAATACACTTGCAAGTTCTTCGTTGTTTTTAACAGCTTCATCTATATTGTCAACATCTACAATTTCTAAATCCTGAGATATGCCTAAGTTTTTCATAACTTTGTTAACCATACCAAGTTCATTATCCATTGTCTTAACAAAATCAGAAGTAAGTTCTATAGGATTACCAACTAAAGAGTTTGTTTCTAATATAGCATCTATCTCTGCTTGTAAATCACCAGTGAACTCTGAATTTCCTTTAAACAAGTCTTTTTCTTTCATCAAGTTAGCAAGTCTTTGTTTTATCTCACCTTGCTTACCTACGTTTAGAGAAGTAGCTATTTTATTTTTTACATTTTGAGTTAAAGATTTATTAGCATTTTGTAAAGCATTATTTACTTGACTATTTATTTCAGCATTTTTAATTAATTGATTAGCCTCATCTTGAGTTATTTTATCTTGTTTAATGAGCTGAGTAGTAAACTTTCTAATTTCATCAACTTTATAATCACTTTTAAGCATGTTATCTAAAGACAGTAGGTTATTAGCTATCTTGGTTTGGCCGTCCATGATAATATTTTGACCTATGTTAACCGCTATGTTACTTTGGTTACCAAATTGACCACCTAGCATCTCATTGAAGATCTCGGTAGCTTTTATTTCTTCACCAGCAGAAACTTGAGCAAGTAATTCACCACTACCTTCTGCCAAAGGATCTATAGCAGCCTTTACAGCTATTGTTTGCCCTACTTGTCTTATTGGAGAAGCTAACGGGTTTATAACACCTTTACTAATTGCACCACCTACTAGGTTCATAAGCCCTATTGGAATACCTCTTTTTAGTCCTTTGTCAAAAGCATCATCCATCATGCTTTGAGATTTTTTAGCAATTTCAGGATACTTCTCAGAAGAACCACTTATTGCAGCTAAAACTTGATCTTCGTCTTGCATATCTACTCCGTTTTGAGTAAAAACAGTGGAATAAGCAGCGCCTAGTTCTAAAGCAAAACCCGTATAAGCAGACCAAGCAGACATACCTTGTGTGAAACCAGCAGCGGCAGCAGCGCCAGTAGATAACACTCCACCTGGCCCAGTGACAAAACCTGCAGATCCAGCAACTGCATAACCTGTAGTAGTACCTCCTACTATAGGTATAAACATAGTATTTCCAGTAGACCAAAACTGAGATATAGAAGAACTAAACAAACTAGAAACTATTTCTAATGGGTTTTGTTGTAATAACTCCATTTGTTCTGCAACAGAGTTTGAGTTTTGGTATCTTTCAAAAACTCTAGTACTTAATATTCCTTGAGAATAAGCTTTTTCTAATGCAATTGTTTTAGACACTTGAGCTAATTGATCTTCATCTTGCATATCTGTTATACCAAATGCTAATTGCAAAAACTCTTTATTAACTCTACCTTCAGCTGCTCCTTTTTTCCATTCATTGTAAAAACCGGTAACTGCTTTTGGTACTTCTACACCCAAAAACTCTTTATTAGAAGCATATTCTCCTCTAAAAGAAGCCATATCGTTGAAATTAATGAGAAGCAACGTGTTATTCGCTAGTCTGTTTAATTTCTTGGACTCTAAGGCTATTCTATCTACATCTTTTATTAAATTTTGAATTGGTAGTACTTTATTTTTATAAAGCTCATTAGATCTCTTTATTATGTCATTTAGTTTGTCTGCCTCTTCTTGAGTTTTAACTTTGTAATCTTTTAAATTAGCAACATCAAAATCATTACCTGTTATATTTTTTATTTCAGAATCTAATTTTTGTTGCTCTATATTTATACTGTCAAAATAAGCAGCTCTACTCTCCCATGGGGTATTTGTTATTGTTTGGAAATTATCAGCTTGGACTTTGAACTCAGCTTGGTTTACTTTTGTTCTTTCTGTTATTTCTAATTGAGCGTCTGTTCTAACGTCAGACAAAGCTTGCTTCATACCTTCTTCAGCTTCTTGAAAAACTGGATTAGCTAGTACATTTGCGACTTTACCATTTCTATCAGTATCGAATTTACTTAAATCTTTATAGTATTTTTCATCACCAATTAAACTGCCATCTTTTGTAAAGATGTTAGGATATTTTTTTATTTCTTCTTCTGTAGGTTTATAGTCATTTTTAAATACTTCAAACTTATTAACCATAGGTCTTGTAGTACCCGGCACTGAAACCACTTCTTCTCTAGTTTCAAAAAGCTTGTCATTTATAAAGTTTATTTCATCATCATTTTGTTCAGCTTCTTTTTCTAATCTTCTATAGTTATCATAATTAACACCTTTTGAAGCAAAGTATTTATTAGCAAAAGTATTTAAACCAATGTCTTTTTCCGCTTCAGCTTCTATCTCGTCTAAAGACATGTTCTGTAAATCAACACTAGACTTTACCTCTTCATATAATGCTTCTTTTGAAAAAGTAGGAACTTCATCTAAAAAAACATCTGAAGATTCTCTATTATTATATATAAAAGATTTTAAACCCTCTATACCTTCCATGTCTACTAGCCCTGTTAAAAAGCTACCAACACTAAATTCTTGAGATTGAATATTATCAGGATCAGTTGTGGTAACTGTTATATAATCACCTGCTCCAGACTCTTCAAATAAAAACCCCCATTTAGAAAATTTTTCAGTTAAGTCTTTTTGCAAACGCTCCTCTATACTTCCGCCTGATACTTTACCAATATTACCTCTATCAAAGTATTTAAAATCTTTTTCAAATTGACTATCATTACTTTTAACCTCTTCCTCTAGTGATGCCGAACCAGAATCTTCCGAAGAAGAATCCCCATTTTCTACTGCTTTTTTCTCCACCGTTACAGGTGCAGCACCCGTTGCAACGGCTTTCGGCTTTTCCACTTCGCCACTTGCTTTAACAGGACTAAAACCTGGAATTAAAACTTCTTCTTTTTTATCTTTTTCCACTAGAGACTCCGGTACTAGTGAAAATCCTGGTATTAAATTTTCAGCCATAATTTATGCGTCTTTTATAAATGTTTGTTGCTTACCGTATATAGTTACACTAACAGCATCACCAGGTGACGCGTTTTGAATTTTTTCCTGATCTTGTTTACTCATATCAGCCTTGTTAAAAAACTCATTTAGTTTAGCTTCATATTCTTTAGATCCACCTTTAGATTTGCCAGTTCCATAAGTCTCATTATACTTATCTTTATTTTGAGTTTCTCGCTGTACGTCAGTAGCATTATTTTGTATAGTAACTGTTGCTAAATAATCTAGCAACGGCTCTTTATATGTTTTATAAAAAGCATCGAACCCTGGGTCACCAAATACTGGTACTTCTTCAGGCCATTGTGATTTTTTAGTTAAACCATCAGGCATCATATCTTCCCAAATACTTTCTGCGTGTTGTTTGTACATTTCTTTAAAAACACCACCGTCACGAAAAGTTGTAGGTACTCCACCACCTTTAGTAAAGTCAGTTTGAAAAGCACCCATCATTGATTCTTTTAGTTTTATCTCCTGATCGCTACTCATTATTCTAGTTGCCTCTGGAGAGTTTGGATCTTGTCCGGGAGCCGGTTTAGTAAAAGTATTTTGCATTGCACCTTTATTATCTTTGTTAAAAGCATCATAAGCAACTGTCATACCTTTACTTAAATCAGGAACTAGCTTTAAGTAAGGATTTTCTTTTGAATTCATAGCTCTATTAAACTCTCTTATGTTTAATTCTGCACCAGTAGAAGTATCTGCTAAAATTATAGTACCACCTTCATATCTAATATCTACCTGTTCACCAGCAGGTCCACCACTAGATATTTTCTTTATAATTGCTAGTTGTTCTGCCGGTGCTCCAATAACGCTAAGAGTTCCAGCAGCACCTAAACCTTGTTCACCTGCTATTTTAGCAGCTTGGTCAATTTCTGAAGCCATAGCTAACACTTTAGGTATTGCTGTCCCATATTGATCTACTATATTTTTTATATCTGCTAAATCTTTTTGACCTAAAGTTATGTCTTTTAAAGTTCCGTTATTTAAATGTGTTTTAATAGTATTATATTTCTCTATTAAAGTACCAAAAAACTCTTCTGATTTACCGTTAAAACCTTCATACTCTGTAACAAAACTACCTACTTTGTCATATATTCTTTGATCTTCTCTTAAAACAGCCTTGTTTAACTTGTTTAAATCTTTCTTTTTTTGAGTAATTAAATTAACACCACCTTGTACTAATGAAGATAGATTAGCGCTTACAGCGTTATCTGAGGCAGAAGCAGCTCTAGCTGCGTCTCTTTCTTTTACTGTTCTAGCCATAGAGGCTGACATAGGGTTGTTTTGTAATATTTTTGGATCTTTATAGCTCATATCTTATAAATCGGTGTTTGATAAATCAAGCTCTAACAAAGCTGCATTAGCTGAATCGACTCTAGCATTTTGATTATCTAATTCTTTAGAAGCTCTATTTAAGTCTGAAACGTTTCTTTGTTCGTCTATTGAGAATTTAAATTTCTCGCCTTCAGCTTTCGCTTTAGCTACGTTAGCTGCACCCTGCGCGGCTTTGTCTTGGTTAGATTTTTCTTGTTGTTGTATGCTAGCAGATATACCTCTTTTACTTTTTAAAGCGGCTTGAGCTAATGCAGTAGCACCACCAGCACCTGCTCCTGAAGCCTGCATAGCGTCTAAAGTATTAGCTAAAGCTATATCAGTTTCTTCAGCTTGAAACTCAGCAGCTTGCGTTGCTACACCTAAATTTGCAAATTCGTTACTTAAATTCTCGTATGGATTAAATGAATCTTTTCTTTGAGCTCTAACAGCTTCAAGAGCTGCTTCTTTGTCAGCAACTTTTGCGGCCATCTTATCTCTTAAATCTTTTACTTTATTTCTTTCAGCTGCTCTAGCTTTTGCTAGTGTCTCTGATGCGCTATCTCCTCCGTTTCCCATTTTTATATTCTTTTTATTAAATGACTATAGTCTTTGTCGCCCTCTATAAATCCAAGGTTCTCTAAAGTATTATTGTATTTTTTATTATTTCCCCAATAAAATAAAAACTTGCCACCATGTTTTTTACATACGTTTTCACAAGCCATGTTTAATAAAACCATAGCTTCTTTTCTATCTTTTTGTTTATAATTTTTATCAGATAAAGTCCAACCTAAAGCACATACACCTGAGTTAGTTGTATATATAAAAATTGACGCTATAGGTATATTTTCTTTTTCTACGATTAAACCACCTGTACCATTGTCAGGTAAAAATTCTTTAGCTGGGACAAAATTAAAATCCCACTGTTTCCACCAAGATACTAAAGTTTCCCAATCATTTTCTGTAAGTCTTCTTACTGTTAATTTCATTTAACTATATTTAATTATATTTAAAAAGACGATGTTACAAAATTACTTCCTGCTGCCCACAATTCTTTTGGTCCACCTAGTTGAGTAGTATCATCTGTCTCTATTTTAACAGTGGCAAAGTAACCTTTTATACCACTCATTTGTGCTCCAAATATTATTTCACCACTTGAAGCCGTGGAATTGTTACGTAGATTTGCTACGTATCTATTTTCTTTTCTGTCGAAACCAGCTCTTAAAGTGTAACCAGTAGTAGGATCAACATAAGATCCTTCATCATAGCTTTTTATTGATAATATATCGTCATTGCTTTGTACATAAGTAGATGTTCCGTTAGGATTAGGGTCTTGACCTGTAAACCCAGATATAAAACTTTCAATTTCCCAACCGTTACTACCTTCATAAGATATAGTGTTGAAGTTTTTCATTACGTCTGGCTGCGGATTGAAAACGAAAGTAACGTTAGATGGTTTTCTAAGGCCGTAAAAAACACCTCTATTATTTAAATTAGGTTCTGCATAATGGATATATAACTCAGCGCTGCTATTTGCTGGTGAAGCTGTAGTGCTATCTGATTTACCTACAGTATAGAATTTGTTAATTAAACTAAACATTTGATTAGGCTTGAAAGTAAGGAAACTAACCCATCCATTTATCTCTTCGTCAAAAGTTAAAGTTTTAAAACTAGCATCGTCAGTAGTTACTTGGTTTGGGCTTTTTTGTAGAGAAACTAAATAATTTTTAGCGTGTATATCCCAACCTCCTTTAATTTGTCCTATTACCTCGTAAGAAGCGGTCAATGTTCTACTACTTGAAAGTCCAGCAAAAGGTTTTGAATAAAAAACTCTCCAATCAACGATACTTTTACTTATTATAGAAGTAATATAACCGTCTACAGTAACACCGTCATCAACAAGCTGCATACCAGTTGAGATCATAGTATAATCTTGTATACTTGTTTTTTGAATATCCACGTATGTCTCTCCGGCATTTCCTCCAGCCGAAATAGTAAAGCCAGCACTAGTAGCTCCATTAACTGAAACAGAATAGTAATCACTAGGTATTTCTGCTAATTCATCTCTAAAGTAATCCCTCATGCCATACATGCTTACTTCTGTTAACCCATCATTAGAAAGCCTCATTATAGCATTACGATTTTTATCAGAAAAATACTTCCTATAGTTATATATTGCAAAAGATTCTGGATTTTTACTTATTCCATATTCTCCTTTGTATTGTACAAACTGACCTATAACAGCTTTACCAGCCTGTGTCTGTGTACCACTTTCGGTAGTATATATAGTATCTTTATCTATTAAAGCCCTATGTATTCTGTTTTCTTGAAACACAATTAAGTTTGTTTCTTCTGCATAGGTCTTCTGTATTGATCCATAGACTGGATCTAAGGACTTAGTAATTGCATCTCCAACCGAAAACACATTAGTCTGATTTATACCTGTTCTAGAGTTATAAACGCCAGAGTAAATTAAAGTACTAATTCTTCTTTGTTGTAATGGAAACTCTTCATCTAGGTAAGCTCTAACACCTTGGTCAGTTGAAACATTATTATAACCACCTCTAATTCTTGACTCTTCAAAATACCAGTTTCTATTACTATCCGAAGTTGGACTAAAAACTTGAGCTATGTCTACTTCCGGAGCTATGGCAGCCCATGAAAAAAAATAATCATTACTATAATCAGTATCATAATAATTAGTTGCTAATGTTCTTCTAACTATGTATGTGTTGAAAAAATCTACTTCTATTGTTGCGCCTGTTGCCATATTTTTTAATTTGTTTTAAAGTGTTACTGTTCATCTTTGAGGATCTGGTACTGGATCAGGATTTACAGGTCCAACACTAGAACCAGCAGCCACTTGCTCATTTAATTCTGAAACTAAACCAGATGTAGATGTTTCCCAATATATCTCTAATCTTGAAACAGGGGGTTCAACTTCTACAACTGAAAATATTGGGATTTTAGATGTGCTACCTGAGCTTGGTTGAGTTACACCATAAGTTTCATTATTAGAACCTTGAGTTATTATGCTAGGTGGATTACTACCACTTAAAAATAGACCTGGAGTAGAGGAAGAAGTAGTAGAAGAAGAAAGTCCTAAATCTAAAACCTTACCATACCCACTTATTCCAGCTGTGGATGTACCGAAGTAAAACTGGTGTGGATATTCTTTATTGTTATCTCCACCAAGTAAAATATTAAGTCTTTTGTCACTTGTTCCAAATTGATTTTGTTCAGGGGCTACAGCACCTAAATCAGGTGGTATTTTATTTACATTGTCAGATATTAAAGTAGTAGAAAAAGTATTAGGAAATTTATTAGTTGTTGAAGGCAATTGTATCTTCGCGTTGTCTAAAATGCTTGTAAATCCACCTAAAAAAGCATTATAATACTCTTCAGCAAGTTGTTTTACTACTATTTTATAGCTATACCATCCTAGTTTATTTTCAGGTCCATATATTTTTACAACATCATTAACACTAAGTGTGTGATTGTTGTTTACCGTTATTGTAGCACCACTTGTATTTACCGCTGTTATGCTATCAACGAAACTGCCACTACTATCTGTACCAGTTACTATATCACCTACAGCTACGTTTGAATCTAACGAAGATAAGAAAATTATTTTTTGTGTGCTATTAGCACCAACTACACCTGTATACTCTCCGCTCTTATATAAACCAGGATAACCTTCGTTTGTACTTGTTTCTGGAATACCTCCACCAGATAATAAAACTTTTAAAGAATTACCTAACCAATCTTCAGGTTGAACATTTGTAGTTAAAGTCTGGTTATCTCTTCCACTAGCGTAAGGAGCGTAGATAGTAGAACCATCAAAAACAGTTGTACCACCGTCTGGTGATTGTTGAAAGTCAGTTATAGAAGATAGTATTACGTCGGATTGTCTACCATACTTATCTGCTAAAACTATACCTACTTGGTAAGTTCTGTTCTGTTTAACAGTGTGTATAGGGTAAGCCATTGAGCAGTTAGAACTATATTTACCAGTTGTTCCAATTCCTAAACTATTTGCAGGTTCTGCTCTATATTTTTCGGAAACAGATACAGAATAAGTTAAATTAATAGGTGGTGAATGCTTATCTATAAAATTACCATAAACAACTCTATTACCTACTACAGATTGACTTAAAGCTCTTATTGGTACCTTATCATAAACCCTTAAAGTCTCTCTTTCTGGTAAAACTCTAAATGGTCTTCTTGATTGATAATTATATATATAATATTCTGATGTATTCGTAGAGTCAAAATCAACAGCTTTAACCTCTTCTAATATTTGTATTGCTAAACCGTCAGATTCTTTATAAAGTATTTGTATTTCTGAAACTTTAAGTTTATTTTCTAAAGCATTCTGAGCACAAGGCAAAGGTATTTTAATTTTAACCTGCTGAACTTTATTTTCAAAAAAAGCTAAAATAGTGCTATTTGCAACAGCGCCTAGCGCATCAAAGACAGTTGGATCAACGCCAATGGGAGTTGTTGCAGAGCCGTCTGGTATAGTAGTAGGTATATAACCGTTATTATTAGGTATAAAAGCAGGTTGCGTAAACGGTGATATAACAGAGTACTCACCATCGTCATATTTAAATCTATAAGCGAATCTAACAAACTTATCACTTAAGTAATCTTCGTCACCAGGCCAAGAACTAACATAATTTGGATTAGGCCAAGCTATTGTCACTAAAGCTCCATCTGGAAAATCTTGGTAAAGGGTAACGGCTGGTGTTACAGTTAATTGTACATTTCCGGTACCTGTACCCGATCCCACAACTACCACATTTGTTATTGTTCTAACTGCTCCTGTTCCTGGACAGGCTAATTGCATGTTTTCTAATACTTCACTTGTTGGATTATATAACTCAATTACAGTGGTAGTTTGAACGTCATCTGTAACTCTTGTAAATATACTAGGTGTTAAATACTCTTCTGTCACCTTTTTTGAAGATGTTTCTATAAAACAAACAGAGGTTACTCCAACACCTAAATTTGTAGATTTAGTTAATGTAAAACTATAAGGAGAGGTTGTTTTAACAAATTTTATATAAGTATTTGAAAACCCCGCTAAAGCCATACCAGCCCTTAAATCTTTAGTATCATCTGTAGTAATAAAAGTAGTGTTAGCTCCTGTGCTAGTTATGCCACCTATACAAACTTCTTCCCATAATTGTGGTGCTTGATAAGGATAGTACTTAGCTACAGATATTTGATCTTCGTTTATGTAATAAGTATTATCTGCTATTGCTTTAGTTACATTTATTTTTCTAGGTTGATTAC
>Ga0102810_1000371_pt1 | contig 16123 bp, 14 predicted proteins | sample ColrivemetaGS573_FD_84506 | JGI IMG/M metagenome (GOLD analysis project Ga0102810, IMG submission 84506) | Estuarine microbial communities from the Columbia River estuary - Ebb tide ETM metaG S.573 | ecosystem: Environmental > Aquatic > Marine > Intertidal zone > Estuary | place: USA: Columbia...
CTTGCTGACCTTGCTGACAAGGATAATGAAATCAACGATGATCTCGACGACCTGGATGACACCGACGAACTGGATGATGACATCGACAATGATTTTGACGACGACCCGGATGATGAAGACAGCCTGACCCGGAACATGGAAGCCAGCGCTTCCGAAACACAAAAAGACAAACCCGAACAATGAAAAAACCTTACCAGCAGATACGCAGGCAGGACGCGTCCAGAAAAAAACAGGAAGCAGAGGCTGTACAAACAGCTGAGCACAAGTCTGAACGTCTTCAAAAAATAATGGCCGGTGCCGGCCTCGGCTCACGCAGGACGTTGGAGCGCCAAATCAAAAATGGCGAAGTTCAAATCAATGGCGCGACAGCCAAGCTTGGCCAACTGGCCAATGTTGGCGATCATTTAATCTTTGAAGACAAAGGATGGAAAGTCATTGTCGTGCAGGAGACCCAGCGCGACCTGGTATATAACAAGCCGACCGGCGAAGTGACCACCCGCTCCGACCCGCAGGGCCGGCGTACCGTATTCGACAGCTTGCCGGATTTGCAGGAAGCCCGCTGGGTGGCGGTTGGCAGACTCGACATCAATACCAGTGGTCTTTTATTGATGACCACCGATGGTGAACTTGCCAATGCCATGATGCACCCGTCAAACCAGGTAGACCGGGAATACGCGTGTCGTATTTTTGGCGAAGTCGATGCGGAAAAACTGGCCAACCTGAAAGAAGGCGTCATGTTGGACGATGGCCCCGCAAAGTTCAGCGATATCGTTGCGGCCGGTGGTGGTGAGGGCAACAACTGGTACCACGTGACCCTGCTGGAAGGTCGAAACCGTGAAGTCCGCCGCCTGTGGGCATCGCAGGGCGTGACCGTCAGTCGTTTAAAACGCGTCCGCTATGGTGCGGTTTTTCTGCCCAAGCGGCTGCGCATGGGCGACTGGGCGGAATTAACCCCAAAGGACCACCAGGTATTACGGGAAGACGTCGGTCTTGGGCCGCTGCCTTCACAGCTGGGTCTGCAGTCCGAGAAAGGTCAGCGCGATGCTGACAAACGCGCCTTACGCAAAAAAATAGGGCCGCGCAAAAAATCCACACGTTATAAAAACGTCGACCGAAAATAACAGCAAGCATCATTCAATGAACCTCGAACGCATGCAGACTTTGTGTCTTGATTACCTGTCGGAAATCATGGCATCTGACCCGGCCCACGATATTTCACATGTCCGCCGCGTGGTGCAAAACACCATCCGGTTGACCGCAGCCGAGAGCGGCAATGCCGAAGTCACCGTGCCCGCCGCCTGGTTGCATGATTGTGTTTCAGTAGCCAAAGATTCGCCTCTGCGCAAACAGGCTTCAACGCTCGCCGCAAAGGAGGCCGTGTCTTTTCTTGAATCGGCAGGTTACTCCGCGTCCTTACTGCCGCAAATCTACCATGCCATTGAGGCGCATAGTTTTTCTGCCAATATTCAAACAGAGACGCTGGAAGCCCGCATCGTGCAGGACGCGGATCGGCTTGAGGCCGTCGGTGCTATCGGTATTACGCGCTGCTTTCTGACCGGCGGCAGCCTGGGAACCCCTCTATACGAAACATCTGACCCATTTGCCAAAAACAGGCAAGCGGATGACCGCAGTTATACGCTGGATCATTTTTACTGCAAACTGCTGGGACTGGCCGACACCATGCAAACGGAAGCCGGCAGAACAGAAGCGGTTAAACGCACCGAATATATGCGGGCGTTCCTACACCAACTCGGCTCCGAGATCGGTCACCCGGCGTAGCAAACGCCTGATTATTCAAGCCAGGGCTTAAACGCTGTGCCTTTGCCGGTTTATTTCGTATAGGCACACACCGGTGGCCACCGACACGTTGAGGCTCTCAACCTGGCCCGCCATCGGAATGCTGACAAGATAATCGCAAAGTTCTGTGGTCAGGCGCCGCAGACCGGTTCCCTCATTGCCCATAACCAAGGCCAACGGCCCTTTCAGGTCGATCGCGTACAGGTCATCGGCGGCCTCATCGCTGGTGCCTGCCAGCCAGATACCGCGTTCTTTCAGGTTCCGCAATACCCGTGCAAGGTTGGTGGCCTGTAAAACCTTGAGGGTTTCAGCAGCGCCACTGGCCGCCCTGCGCACAACCGGGGTAATACCCGCGGATTGGTCTTTGCAAATCACCACCAGATGCACCCCGGCAGCATCAGCGGTGCGCAAACAGGCACCGAGATTGTGCGGGTCCTGAACCCCATCAAGCACAAGAATCAGTGGTATGCCGTCGATACCATCAAGAATCGCGTCCAACTGGCCCTCAGAGGCCAGGTTACTGCCCTTAAAGCCCGCTATAACGCCTTGGTGTCGCTGCTGCCCTGAAAGCTTGTCCAGTTCGGCAGGCTTCGTCTTGATGACCTCTATACCCGAACCATGCGCGCGTGAAGACAGTTCGGCCAGACGTTTGTTTTTGCTGTCAGCGGCAATGCGCACCCACTGAACATCTCCGGCAGCCGACTTTAGCGCCGAAGTCACGGCGTGAATACCGATGAGCAACTGCTCTTGCGAAGAGGTCATTTATTCCACCAGCTCAAAATCAATTTTCCTTTCGTCCAGATTAACCGCCAACACCCTGACCTTAACGCGGTCTGCCAGTTGAAAAACCTGCCCCCTGCGTTCGCCCTTCATACGGTGCGCAACCGGATCAAAATGATAATAGTCGTTCGGCAGGCCGGTAACATGGACCAGGCCATTGATCCGGCCATAATCCAGCTCGACAAACAACCCGAACGATGTAACCCCGCTGACCATCCCCTCAAACTCCTCGCCAATACGGGTTTCGAGGTATGCACATTTGAGACGGTCAATGACATCCCGCTCCGCCTCTTCCGCGCGCCGTGAATGGTGTGAGCAACGGGCGCACAATTCGGACATCGCTTCGCGAGAGTACGGGTAATCCGCGGCTTTCTCGCTCTTTAACAGCTTGTGTATTGCCCGATGCACCAACAAATCCGGGTAACGCCTGATAGGTGATGTGAAATGCGCGTAAGCCGTCAGTGCGAGGCCGAAGTGACCCTCGTTGGTGACTTGATAGGCGGCCAGACTTTGTGAGCGCAGCAAAACCGCCATCACCAGGTGTTCGTCGGGCCGGCCCTGCACCGCCTGAACCACCGTTTCAAAATCTTTTGGTTTGGGGTCATCACGCCAAGGTACACGTATGCCCTGTCCCCGTAAAAACTGGCTTAACGCTTCCAATTTGCCCTCGGGCGGCGAAGCATGAACCCGGTAAGGCGCGGGTAATTCATGTTCCAGCAAGAAGCGCGCGGCCTCGACATTGGCCAGTATCATGCACTCTTCAATCAGCTTGTGCGCGTCATTCCGCTCCTGCGGAATCAAGCCGGCTACCGCACCGCGTTTATCAAACTGAAAACCATACTCGATACTTTCAAAATCGATGGCACCGCGCTTGAGGCGCGCTTTGCGCAGCGCCTTGTACAGGCCATGCAAGTCATCGAGGTTTGTCTTGATGTCTGAACTATCCTCATGGTGCTTCAGTACACCACTCTCATAATAGTTGGCGACCTGCTGATAGGTTAACCGTGCTGAGGAGTTCATGACCGCGGCGACAAACCTTGAACGCTGCACCTTGCCGTTTTCAGAAACGGTCATCTCGCAAGCCAGACAAAGCCGGTCGACAGCCGGCTTGAGCGAACACAGGCCATTTGATAGCGCCTCAGGCAACATCGGAATGACTCGACTGGGGAAATACACTGACGTTGAACGGTTGACCGCCTCACGGTCCAGTACGCTTCCAGGTTTGACGTACGATGAAACCTCGGCAATAGCCACAATCAGCCGCCAGCCTTTGTTTTGTTTGCGGGCGAACACCGCGTCATCAAAGTCACGCGCATCCGCACCATCTATCGTCACCAACGGCAATTCACGCAAATCCTTACGGCCGCTTTTCATATCTTCCGGCACCGATTCACCAAACGCCTGCGCCGCTGCCTCTACACCTTCCGGCCATTCATAGGGCAAACCATGGCTGCGGATGGCGATTTCGGTGGCCATACCCGGCGCGCCTGACTGACCCAGAATTTCGGTGATTTTACCCACCGGCGGTTTACGTGAGGTGGGTTCGGTCACTATGGTCGCGACAACGACCTGCCCGGGGCGGGCGCCAGCGGAATCCTGCAAAGGAATGATCACATCCTGGTTGATTCGCGGATCATCCGGAACCACCAGCGCGATACCCTGCTCTTCAACATAGCGTCCAACGATGCTTGCATTGGCGCGTTCGAGAACCTCGGCAATCATGCCTTCACGACGGCCCTGGCGATCGGTACCCGTGATACCAGCCAGCACTCTGTCGCCATGCAGCACCTTGCGCATTTCGCGTGCGGAGACATACAGGTCTGAACCGCCGTCATCCGGTATGACAAAGCCGAAGCCGTCTCTGTGGGCGCTGATACGCCCTTTGACCAGGTCCATACGTGCCGGCAGGCCGTAGGCATTGCGACGGGTTTTCATTAATTGACCATCCCGCACCATGGCGCGCAGACGCCGCCTCAGGATTTCGCGGCTGTCTTCAGACTCTACAGCGAGATGACCAACCATCTCTTTGCGTTGCAGTGGTTGCCCATGCTTTTCCAACAAGGCGATGATCTCACCGCGCTCGGGAGCAGTTGCGTTTATTTCCCTGCCTGGTTGCCGGGTTTTCTGATCGGATTTGAATTTGCTCACGTCAAAACCCTCGTTGGTTTGTGATGGTTATCATTGTAACGCTATTCCGCTGCCTCAGGGTGTGGATGGTGTGCTTTCAAATCAATCTAAAAATCACTAATTATATTGACACGTAACGGCGGAATGGGTAGAGTGCGCTCCGGTTCAGGAGTTCCAACTTCACTTCTGAATCGATGGACTAAAGATTGCTTTTTATTAGTCCTTTGCCGAGGTGGCGGAATTGGTAGACGCGCTGGCTTCAGGTGTCAGTGAGCATTAGCTCGTGGAGGTTCAAGTCCTCTTCTCGGCACCACCTGAACAACAAAAACCCGCCTTTATGGCGGGTTTTTTTGTGCTTGCCGTTTGGAACTTGCAGTTCGAGTCCGGAATAGCTGTACGCTACTCCGCCGGGTGCTTGATGATGATGTTTTCTTTGCGGTCCGGTCCGGTTGAAATCATGTGGATGGGAGCACCGCACAGAGATTCCATGGCCTTAATGTAGGCTTTCGCATTGGCCGGCAGATCATCGAACTCGGTAACACCACGGGTGCTTTGTGTCCAACCGGGGAACGACTCGTATTCGACTTCCAGATCACCCCAGGCCTCGGCGTTTTGAGGCGGTACGTCCAGTAACTCTCCATTGAGACGATACCCGACGCCTACCTTGATGGTTTCAACGCCATCGAGAACGTCCAGCTTGGTCACACAAAAACCACTGACACCATTGGTATGCGCCACTCTGCGCAAGGCCACTGCGTCCAGCCAACCGCAACGGCGCGGACGACCTGTGGTAGCGCCAAACTCATCACCGCGCTTGGCGATACCGGCGCCAACATCATCGAACAATTCTGTGGGGAACGGACCTGAGCCAACACGGGTCGTATAAGCCTTGGTGATACCCAGCACGTAATCAATCGCATTGGGGCCAACACCCGCACCGGTGCATACCGCGCCTATTGTGGTGTTGGATGAGGTGACAAACGGGTAGGTACCGTGGTCGATATCCAACAAACTGCCCTGCGCACCTTCGAAAAGAATTCTTTTACCCTGCTCCCGCAGACGGTGCAATTCACCGCTAACATCCGTAACCAGTTCGGAAAAGCACGCGCCCAATTGCAGCACATCATCCAATACGCGGTCGTAGGACAGTCCCGGCATATCGAAATACCGTTCCAATACGAAGTTGTGATAATCCATGGCGTCTTCGAGCTTTTCAGCGAGCAGACGTTGGTTGTAAAGGTCCGACATCCGTATTCCACGGCGCGACACCTTGTCTTCGTAGGCAGGACCAATACCGCGACCCGTGGTGCCAATGGCATTGACGCCCTTGGCTTTTTCACGCGCCTGGTCGAGCAACTCGTGGTAAGGCATGATGACCGGACAGGCAGGCGAAATACCCAAACGCGACCGTACATCAACCCCGTAGACTTCCAGTGCCTCGGTTTCGGTTTTCAGCGCTTCAAGAGAAACCACCACACCGTTGCCAATCAGGCATTGTGTATCTTCGTTCAGAATGCCCGAAGGCACCAGGTGAAGTACCGTTTTTTTACCATCAATGACCAGCGTGTGACCGGCATTGTGACCACCCTGGAAACGCACGACGGCATCTACGCCTTTGCTCAGCAAATCAACGATTTTGCCTTTGCCCTCATCACCCCACTGGGTGCCCAATACAACGATGCTTTTTGTCATTTTAATTAATCTTGGTTAAGTGGATTTATGTCAATACCGATAAAAGTATTGCCCCTGAAATCATGCTTACTATTCCAGCAATTCGTATTCCCTGCGGACCCATTTTTGCTGCGTCACGCATCACTTTCATCCATACCGATGGCGCAATGCCGGGCAACAGGCCCTCAATAATCAACACCAGTGCCAGCGCGGTTAAAAGGTCATTAGCCATGATACCGGCCCTGCCTTGAAGAACGCTGCTCCGAGTTCGATTTTATTTGCGCTCACCATTTCCGAAATAATCGAAAAACTCTGAACCCGGGTCAATGACCAGCGTGTCTCTACTGCTGCCAAATGCGGTTCGGTAGGCCTGCAAACTACGGTAAAACTCGTAGAATTCTTCGTCCTGGTTATAGGCTTGCGCGTACGTTTTGGTCGCAATCGCGTCACCTTCACCACGGATCTTCTGACCATCACGTTCGGCTTCAGCAACGATTACCTGTACCTGCCTGTCGGCGTCGGAACGAATTCTTTCCGCTGCCTCGCGACCTTCAAACCGGTAAAGATTGGCTGCTTTCTGACGATCGGCCGCCATACGACGGAAGACCGATTCACGAACATCATCAGGCAGTTCAATACTCTTGATGCGTACATCGACAACCTCAATTCCAAACTCTTCGGCAGCGGTGTTTGCCGCTTCGGCAACCGCTTTCATCGTTGTTACGCGCTGCTCAGATACAACTTCTACCAATGTACGACTGGCGATCTGGTTGCGGATACGGTCACTGACAATACCGTGCAAACGATTCAGCGCAATCGCTTCATTACCCTGGGTGGAGGTATAAAAGTGTGCAACATCTACAATCCGCCACTTAACGAAGGAATCCACGTTGACGTATTTTTGCTCAGAAGTCAGCATCAATTCCGGTGATGTATCCAGGGTCAGGATGCGCCGGTCAAACTTGTGAATATTGTTCACCAACGGCCATTTGAACTGCAGGCCGGGCTCATAATCTACCTTCACAATGCGACCCAGTTGAAACCGGATTGCGTGTTCTGTTTCGCTAACCGTAAACACACTGGCCAAACTCAGGCCACCAATAATAAGCAGTAAAACTGACAGGATATGTCTGTTCATCCTCTTCCCTCCCTTGAAGAACTACGGGAGCCCGCGGCGCTTTCCTTACTGTTAACACCGATGGGTGTCTTGACTGGTGGCATCACTGGTGGTGAGTTTTCACCGCTTCCCGACTGGTCCAGCGGTAAATATAAAATGTTGCCGCTTGAATCCACATCCAGGAATACTTTCTTGTTCCGGCCCAGTACGCTTTCCATGGTTTCGAGGTACAAGCGCTTGCGCGTTACCTTCGGTGCCAGCTTGTATTCGGTCAAAACCTGGCTAAACCGATTGGCTTCACCTTCCGCCAACGCAACGGTTGACGCTTTGTAACCGGCAGCTTCCTGCTCTATACGAGCTGCGGTACCGCGGGCTCCGGGAATAACACTATTGGCGTGTACACGGGCCTCTTCAGTGAAGCGCTCGCGATCTTCCCGCGCCCTGATGACGTCGGAATAGGCTTCCCTGACCTGCATGGGAACGTTAACGTCGACCAGGTTGAACTCTGTCACCTGTAATCCAGTCTGATACAAATCCAGGGTTTCCTGCAAAACACGCTGTGTTTCAATACGCACCTTGGTTCTGGCAGTACCTTCAAGAATGGCATCGAGACCATTGGTACCCACGGATTCACGCAAAGCGCTTTCGGCAGCCTGACGCAATGTGAGTTCAGGGTCGCGAACTTCGAAAAGGAAATGCTGAGCATTGTTAATTCGGTATTGAACCTTGTAGATGAACTCCACCAGGTTTTCATCACCGGTCAGCATATGGCCCCTGTCTTCAACCACACGTACATTGCTGACGTTAACAATAGCAAGCGTTTCAATCGGTCTTGGAAGCGTCATGTTAAAGCCGGGGTTAACCACCCGCGAAAACTTTCCGAAACGCAGGACAACACCCTGTTCAGCTTCATCAATGATATGAACGGAATCCCAGCCTACCCATAACACGACGAGCAGCACTACCAGCATGAACGCGCCGCCTGCGCCGCTGCCGCCACCGCCTTCCGAATCGGAAGACTTGCCGCTGCCGCCGCCAAATATCGACTGCAAACGCTTGCTTACATTACCAAATATCTCTTCAAGATCGGGCGGTTGCTGATCGCTGGGCTTCCAAGGATCTTTGTCTCCCTTACCAGGCTCTTTCCAGGGCATTAATTTCTCCAGTTCGAGATGTTTTATTACATCCCGGTTGAACTACAATTCCGGTTTCTGCAAGACGGGTTTCAACGCCGAGGGCAGCATACCCAATCAGCGTATTTTAGGTCTCGCTCTGCCCTGCAGCAAGTGCTGTGGGCGACAATATAGTATCACGCACGAGCAAGCCATCGGCGCCGGGTAAACGGCCAAGTTGTTCGGCGTCCTGCTGAGACAAAATGACGTACAGCATCCACTCCCCGTCTTCGGTGACTTTTTCTTCTTTAACTGCGCCCAGGTCGAATAACCTGGAGCGCAATTTAGCGTGACGACCTTCCAGGCAGACCCAGCTTTCAATACGCTTGCCTTTCAATCGCGATGCTATGGTTTGTTTGAGCTCATCAAGCCCCAGGCTATGTAAAGCGGACACATCGATCCGTTCGACCTGCCCCTCTTCATTGCGGCGCGTCGACATCGGTCTGTCGACCAGGTCGACCTTGTTGAACACCCTGACGATCGGGATGTCGTTGGCGCCGACACTTTCCAGAACACCCTCGACGTCCTGTTCGCGCTGCTGGTGGAACGGATCGGCAGCATCAATCACATGCAGCAGCAAATCAGCTTCGCGCGTTTCCTGCAGCGTGGCATGAAAAGCGGCCACAAGTTCGTGCGGCAGGTCGCTGACAAAACCGACGGTGTCGACCAGCAACACATTGCCGGTCGGAATATTAGGTAATTGCCTGACGGTGGGGTCCAGGGTTGCGAATTGCATATCCTGTGTTCCCACATCGGAATCTGTCAGTGCGTTAAACAGTGTGGATTTGCCGGCATTGGTATAGCCAACCAGGGCAACGGTAAACACGTGCGCCCGTTCACGTCTGCGACGGCTTTGGGCACGCTGCTGACGAACCCGGTCCAGACGGCCTTTGAGATAAGAGATGCGCTGCCCGAGCAACCGCCGGTCAGTCTCCAACTGGGTTTCACCCGGCCCCCTCAAGCCAATACCGCCTTTCTGCCTCTCGAGATGGGTCCAACCCCTGACCAGACGCGTTGAAATGTGACGCAATTGCGCCAACTCAACTTGCAGCTTGCCTTCATGGGAACGCGCACGTTGCGCAAAAATATCAAGGATCAGCGTTGTGCGGTCCAGAACACGGACACCGCAACGCTTTTCAATATTACGTTCTTGAATGGCAGACAATGGGCGGCTGACCACAACCAGGTCAGCCCCGTTGGCAGATACCTGTTCGGCGACTTCGTCAATTTTTCCACTGCCCACAAAATACCGCGCGTCCGGACGGCCGCGCGGTGCTGTTAGTACAGTGGCAATTTCCACCCCCGCGGAACGGCATAACTCTTGAAATTCATCGAGCGATTCAGGGCCGGTATCAGCAAAAACCGGGTGTAATAAAACCGCGCGATTTCCCCGCCCTGCGCGTTCAAACAATTCCAATGACCCTGTTACTGTCCTTCTTCCCCATCTTCAAAAACACTGACGTTCCGGGCTGGAACGACGGTTGAGATGGCATGTTTGTAGATCATCTGGCTAACAGAGTTTTTAAGCAAAACGACAAACTGGTCATATGACTCAACCTGACCCTGCAACTTGATTCCATTAACGAGATATATCGCAACCGGCACACGCTCGCGGCGTAGTGCGTTCAAGAAAGGTTCTTGTAATGATTGACCCTTGGACATAGCTGTTACTCCTGGATTTTTTTTAGTTTCCGACTGGTGGCGGAACGGACTACATAGGTACGAAAGACTTACATATCAAGAAAACCCCTAAGCCCCCTGATAACTTCTTCGCGTACCCCATCCGCCTGCAAATCATACCACACTGATGCCCCATCATGTCTCAACCAAGTTAGCTGTCTTTTTGCAAGTTGTCGCGTCGCCGCAATGGCCTTTTCCCGCATCTCGTCAAAGGTACATTTTCTCTCCAGCCAGTCCCAGGCCTGGCGGTATCCCACCGCACGCATGGATGGCAGGTCGGCATGCAGATCAGAGCGCGCGTGCAGCGCCTTTATTTCATCAACAAACCCATCTTCCATCATCAAATCGAAACGCCGTTCGATTCTCTCATGTAAAACACTGCGCGGTTCCGGCGAGATAATAATCTTGTGAATTCTGTAGCCCGATGAATGACCGCGGGAGTTTTCCTGTAATTCACTCATCGGCCGGCCGCTGATTTCAATCACCTCCAGTGCCCGCTGGATACGTTGCGGATCATTGGGGTGTATGCGTGCCGCTGCACGTGGGTCCTTCTGCCGTAAAATTTCGTGCATCGCAGCCCAGCCTATTTCACTGGCCTGACGCTCCAGCTGTTCACGAACTGCAGGGTCGGCGGCTGGCAGATCAGATAGACCATGCTCAAGCGCCCGGAAATACAGCATGGTGCCGCCCGCAAGCAAGGGCACCTTGCCGGCCGCCGTAATGGCCTGCATTTCCCGTAAAGCATCCGCTCGAAAATCAGCAGCGGAATAACTTTCCGAGGGATCACGAATATCAATCAGACGATGGGGGGCCTGGCGCAAAGTTTCCGCGTCGGGCTTGGCCGTGCCGATGTCCATACCCCGATAGACAAGGGCTGAATCGACACTGATGATTTCCATGGGAAATTGCTGACACAGTTCAACCGCCAACCCCGTTTTGCCTGAAGCGGTGGGACCCATCAAAAACACGGCGGGTGGAAGTTTTACAGATTCCATGGCGATGACCTATTCTGTTCCTGTCAGCATGATCCGCTGCCTACCGTCCGCGCAGAAAAAGACGGTCAAGATTTTGCATGTCCAGTTGCACCCAGGTGGGTCTTCCATGGTTGCACTGTGCTGAACGCTCAGTTCTTTCCATATCGCGCAGCAATGCATTCATTTCCGCCACATTCAGTTGGCGATTGGCACGCACCGAACCGTGACAGGCCATGGTCGATAACACTTCGTCCATTTCCGCTTCAATTTTCAGACTTTTGCCGTCCGAAGCCAACTCTGACAACACATCCTGCAACAACCGTGTCATGTCGGCCTGCTGCAGCAACGTGGGTACTTTTCTGACCGTAACCGTTTGCGGTCCTGACCGATCGCAGCTAATGCCAAGTGATTCCAGATTGGCGGTGTGTTTCTCAACCATATCCGCTTCACGTTCACTGACATGAACCGTCACCGGCACCAACAGGTTCTGGCTACGAATACCATCCTGCTGCAGGCCGGCTTTGAAACGCTCATACGTGATCCGTTCGTGCGCGGCATGCATGTCCACCAACACCAGCCCATGCTGGTTTTGCGCCAGTATATAAACACCGTGCAACTGCGCCAGCGCGAAGCCCAGGGGTGGAAACTCTTCCTGATCCTGAGGGGTTACAAAACCTGCCGAGCCCGATGACGCCCCCGGTGATCCCAACGGTGATCCCAGCGGTGAAGACACCAGTTGCGCGTAGCTTTGCAATTGCTCGGCAACGCTGATCGGCATCGGCTGCTGCTGCGCCGCCCATTCACCGGTTTGAGCGTTAGTGGCAGGGTCATGTACCTGGTTGCCAGGCCGCAGTGCACCGCCGCCAACGCCGGCACCCGCAAGGCTGTGGCTAAGTGTTGAGTAAATAAAATTATGCACGGAACGGGAATCCCGGAACCGCACTTCGTGTTTCTGCGGGTGGACATTGACATCGACACCGGCGTGAGGCATTTCGAAGAAAAGCACAAAGGCCGGGTGCCTGCCGTGAAAAAGCACATCCCTAAAAGCCTGCCGAATGGCGTGTGCCACCAGTCGGTCCCGCACCACACGGCCGTTGACAAAAAAGAACTGCCGGTCCGCTTGTGCACGGTTATAACGGGGTTCTGCAACCCAGCCGCGAAGACCGTATTGGCCCCGCTGCTCATCTATTTTCAAGGCGTGATCAAGAAACTCCTGCCCGACCACACCTTCCAACCTGACCAGCATGTCGGCGTCGGTTCGTACCGGTGTGAACTGTCGAACCACGCGATTATTGTGTTGTAACTGAAACCCGACATCAGGGCGCGCCAACGCAAAGCGCTTGATCAACTCATCGACATGCGCAAACTCGGTGCGATCGGTTCGCATGAACTTGCGACGCGCCGGTACGTTATAAAACAGGTCACGCAGTTCCACCTGAGTACCATTTGCGCCAGGTGCCGGCATGACCGCGCTGGTTTCACCGTTGGCCGATTTAACCTGCCACGCGTGCTCATCACCTTCCGTGCGCGAGGTGATGCTCATCCTGCTCACCGAAGCGATACTGGGTAAAGCCTCACCCCTGAAACCCATGGACGAAACTTCCTCCAGTTCTTCCAGCGAAGTGATTTTGCTGGTCGCATGACGTGACAGCGCAAGAATGATTTCGTCCTTGGCAATACCGTCACCATCATCAACCACCCGCAGCAACCGTTTACCCCCCTGCTCAAGTGAAACCTGAACCGTTTGAGCCCCCGCATCAAGGCTGTTTTCAACGAGTTCCTTGACCACGGAAGAAGGGCGCTCGACAACTTCGCCGGCGGCGATTTGGTTAATTAGAAGATCTGGTAACTGGCGAATGGGCATCCGCACACTTTTAGCTGTTTTCCGTGTCCGCTTCAAGCGGAAATTGAATTAACTGGTCGGGATGATTAATTCGCGACCGACGTGAATCACATCACCACGAATTTTATTAGCGCTTTTCAACGTACTCAAACTGACGCTGTGCCGGTCAGCGATACCGCCGAGGGTGTCACCACGCGCGACCGTGTATTTCGCACTCCTGCGATTGGCTGCAATCCAGGTGCCGGGCGGTGGGCTGGCATAAAAATAATCACGCACACCCCGGGAGATGGCCCGCGCCATGCTTTGTTGAAATTCTTTTTCGGTCAAGCGCTTTTCTTCATCGGGGTTGCTAATGAAAGCTGTTTCAACCAGAACGGATGGTACATCGGGTGATTTAAGCACCATAAAATTGGCGCGCCCAACATAGTTTTTGTGCGTTTTACCCGTTTTTTTCAACGCCGTCAGAATATTGCCGGCAACCTTGTTGCTGGCTTCTCTTGTCGCGCTCTGGGAAAGATCCAGAAGAACCGAGGCCAGCATGTCATCCTTGTCACTGAGCGTGACACCGCCGACCAGGTCGGAAGCATTTTCGCTGTCTGCCAAAAGCCGCGCAAACTCACTGCTGGCACCACGGGGCGATAAAACAAAGACCGAACTACCCTGCACGCTGCGCTTGGTGAAAGCATCGGCGTGGATTGATACAAACAAGTCGGCGCGCGCCTTGCGGGCTTTTTCGTAACGTCCACGTAATGGAATATAGTAATCACCGGTACGGGTCAGTACTGCTCTCATACCGGGCTCGGCGTCTATGGCCTTTTTAAGCTCTTTGGCAATGCGTAAAACGACATCTTTTTCACGTGTTTTTTTCTTGCCGATAGCACCTGGGTCTTCCCCGCCATGACCCGCGTCAACCGCAATAACAACTTCACGATCCGGTTTGCTGATATCGGTAACACGCTTTATCTGCGGTGGTTTTTGGCTACCCGATGTTGCGAAAAGATCGATCACAAGGCGGTGGCTATATTGCGCCGTTGGGTCAAGCAAAAAGCTCTTTATTTCAGCCTGCTCGTTAAGGTCAAAAACCACCCGCAAAGTGTTTTCGTCGGGTTGTCCATAGCGGACGCCGGCAATAACACCGGAATGCTTGTCATCAAGTTCAAGTGGAATATCAATTGACGAACCCTGCAAATCAACCACGACACGGTGCGGGTTTTCGAGGGTAAACAGCTTGTAAGGGGTTGAGCGGTCAATATCAAGAACCGCGCGGGTTTTAACGGGATCCGCCCACACGCGAAAACCACTCACCTCGGCAGCCGAAGCTTGCAGCGAGGTCAGCAAAATCAAGGCTGCTATGAATGAGCTTTTTCTCATTGGCTCCAAAACCTCAAGGTCACCCCTCCACGTCGTAAATATAATGATGAATTGCTTTTCGTAAAAAAGCAACAGTTCCTTATTAAAAACCGCAAGATATAAAGATTAGCTAAGGCAGGTGATTAGGTTTAATTTGCTTCCAGCTTCGACAGTTGTGGGTGCTCGGAGCAGGCTATCCAGTGCAGACTGCGGCCTTCGCCCTCATAGGCAAATTCAAATATGAAATCCGGACGGGGCAACCAGTCCCCGCCCCTTTCCGGCCACTCGATCAACACAACGGTTTGATCGTCCAGCAAATCTTCCAACCCCAGGAACTCAAGTTCACCGGGGTCGCCAATTCGATACAGATCAAGATGCAGAACCTGCAAGTTGGCCAACTCATACTGCTCCAACAGGCCATAGGTGGGGCTTTTAACCCGGCCCGCGTAACCCAGGGCCTGGATTAGCGCTCTCGCAAAAGTTGTTTTACCGGCACCCAGATCGCCTTCCAGCCAAATCACCAGTGGCACCTGCAAATCAGACGAAAATTTATTCGCGAACAGCTTGAGTATTTGTTCATCGGGAAACTGTATCTTCCCTTCTGCAATCGTTGATAAAGGTTTTTTCACAGCCCTTCTGAACTCCATACACAAGGTAGAAAATCTATAATGTCGCCCGCGATCATGGCCATCTCACCAAGGGCCTCAGCGGCAAGGTCAGCTGCCTCGGCGTGCGCCAGCACCCCCGCTTGCGCCGCGTCGAAGCACGACAAGCCCTGCCCTAAAAGCGCCGCGATAATACCCGTTAGCACATCACCGCTACCCGCTGTCGCCATACCGGGGTTACCCGACGCACAAATGGCGTATTCACCTGAAACATCCGCTATCACAGTGCCGCAGCCCTTCAACACCACGCAAGCACCGTAGCGCCGCGCAATGGCAAGCGCTGCCCCCACACGGTCATGCTGCACCTTAGAAACCTCACAGTTCAGTAAACGCGCGGCCTCGGCAGGGTGTGGTGTTAACACCCAGCGCCGGCCCGTTACCGGCTCATGCCGTGATTGACTGGCCAGCAGGTTCAGCCCATCAGCGTCAACCACCAACGGACATCCGGCATCAAGACAGGCTTTCAACAGCTCAGCAGACCAGTCGGTTACACCCAACCCGGGCCCTACTGCCACGATCTTGTCCGCGCTTAGCAAAGTCCGCCAGTCACCGTTAGCATCGATCGCTTTTACCATCAACTCGGGTCGGGTCAGGTTAATGACACCCGCGTGCGCTTCATCAGTCGCCAGCGTTACCCGACCGGCGCCACTGCGCAAGGCCGCCTCACCGCACATTTTCACCGCGCCACTCATACCCGCGATGCCGCCCACAGCAACGACATGACCAAAACTGCCCTTGTGCGAATTACGCCGCCGCGGATTTAACACTTCAGCCAGAAAATCCTCAGTGAGCAAATCGCCGCCTTCATTAAAAATATCGCCTACCGCCGCAGCAGGAATACCAAGGTCATCAAAAGTGATGTGTCCGCAATAATCCGGCCCGTCTGCCGTATACATACCGCGTTTGCGGCCTACAAAAGTGACCGTATGTTCAGCCTCGACAGCACA
>Ga0102810_1000376_pt1 | contig 16066 bp, 17 predicted proteins | sample ColrivemetaGS573_FD_84506 | JGI IMG/M metagenome (GOLD analysis project Ga0102810, IMG submission 84506) | Estuarine microbial communities from the Columbia River estuary - Ebb tide ETM metaG S.573 | ecosystem: Environmental > Aquatic > Marine > Intertidal zone > Estuary | place: USA: Columbia...
ACTCAAAACTATAATCAAAGCCTATATTCTGAAATACTCATTGATGGAAATAAAGCAATTGCGACTCTCTCGTGAAGCACGGTAATAGAGGATGGAATAGAAAAAATCCAGATTCAAACAGCGATATTGCCAGATCGTGATTCACTCGCAGATATTGGATTGAAGAATCCAGAAGTCACTACAAAGGTGGAAGTGAAAGATCTGACAAGTGAACGATTTTGGGCTGAGATGATGCCAACAATTATTTTAGTAATACTATTTTTTGTTTTAGCTCTGTTTTTTATCTCTCGAATGGGAGGTATGGCAAATAATGCTATGACTTTTGGGAGGAGTAGAGCACGACTCTATGATCCGAGTAAAGAGAAAATATTGTTTAAGGATGTAGCTTGAGCTGAAGAAGAAAAAGAAGAACTTCAAGAGACAGTAGATTTTTTGAAAAACCCTAAAAAATATAGAGATCTTGGTGCAAAAATTCCTCGAGGAACACTCCTTGTAGGGCCTCCAGGAACAGGGAAGACTATGTTGGCTCGTGCAGTAGCAGGGGAGAGTAATGTTCCATTTTTAAGTATTTCAGGTTCAGAATTTGTAGAAATGTTTGTATGAGTTGGTGCAAGTCGAGTACGAGACCTATTTACGAATGCAAAAAAAATAGCTCCAGCAATTATTTTTATAGATGAAATAGATGCAATTGGGAAAAAACGTTGACCTGGTACAGGTGGATGACACGATGAGAGAGAACAAACCCTCAATCAAATTCTCACGGAAATGGATGGATTTGATAATGAAACTAATGTTATAGTTATAGGAGCTACGAATCGTTCAGATGTTCTTGATAAAGCTCTTTTAAGACCAGGTCGTTTTGATAGAAAAATCACAGTAAATCTCCCTAATCAAGCAGATAGAGAAAAGATACTTGAGGTTCACGCAAGAAATAAAAAAATTGAAAAAGATGTAGATTTTAAAGCTCTTGCAAGCTCAACTGTTGGTTTTTCTGGTGCGGATTTAGGAAATATTCTTAATGAAGCAGCTATTATTTCAGCTCGATATGATGAAAAAAAGATTAATGCAGCGAGATTACAACAAGCATTTGAACGTATAGTTATGTGACTTCAAAAGAAATCTCTTGTAATGAATGAAAGTGAAAGAAAAACTACAGCATATCATGAAGTGGGTCATGCACTTTTAGGAAAACTCTGTCTTCACTCGGATCCAGTTCATAAGGTATCTATCACTCCACGAGGAGGGGCTCTCTGAGTAACATGGTTTATGCCAGAAAAAGATGCAATTTTGACAAGTAAAGCAAAATTTCTTGATGAGCTTTGTGTTCTCTACTGAGGACGAGCGAGTGAAGAAATATTCTTTGGAGCAGAAAATATTACAACCTGAGCAAGTAATGATATAGAAAGAGCAACTAAAATTGCTCGAAACATGGTAATGCGTTATGGAATGTATGATGATATTGGGCAAGAGAATTTTGCAGGAGAAAGAGGAATGGGAAATTATACAGGAGTAGAAGGGGAGAGACCATACGTATCTGAGGCAACTCAAAAGTCTATCGATAACAAAGTACGAGAAATACTGAGAGAACAGTATGATAGAGCTATCAAACTTATTAAAGATAATAAAAAACTTCATATAAAAATTTCAGAAGATCTTCTTGTAAAAGAAGAAATGAATCGAGAAGAGTTCGAAGCATATTTTGCATAGTTTTTTCTCATTATGGAAGAGCTTACATGATTCTCTGATATTGTATTGCAATCAAAAGCATCTCGATATCAATGAGTGTATGTAAGCTCTTTTTCTATGTATGTGCATGAACTGCTTTCTACGAAATTTGATTCTGTAATTGCTCCCCATAATACTAAAAAAATAGATGAAGATTTTTTTTCTCAGAAAATGGTTTCTTATTTTAGATGAAAGACCTGAAGATTAATCGAAGCATGATTTATTTTATCTCCCTATAAACATTAAACAGTATGACAACTATTTCCTGGCAAGACTTTGAATCTGTCGATATACGTACTGGAACTATCATAGATGTTCAAGATTTTCCTGAGATAAAAAATCCATCTTATAAAATATGGGTAGATTTTGGCCCAGAGCTAGGAGTTAAAAAAACATCCGCACAGCTTACAAAAATTTATTCTCAAGAAGAATTACTCTGAAAACAAATACTTTGAGTCGTAAATTTTCCACCAAAACAAATAGGGAAGTTTAAGAGTGAGTTTCTTATTACTTGAGTCTATACTAAAGAGTGAGTTGTCTTGAGTGGCTTAGAAAGGAGAGTTGAGAATGGTTTGAAACTCCTTTAAAAACGAAGAAATATTTCTTGGTTTTTTCTTTGCTTCTGAGTACAATAGAGTCAATTATTTTTTAGTTTATACATATGCATAACATCGTCGATATTATATTAGGACTGGTAAATGGAATGGGGTATACTGGTATATACATTATGATGCTTATCGAGTCTTCTTTTGTACCATTTCCAAGCGAAGTAGCGATGATACCTGCTGGATATCTTTCAGCTCTCTGAGATATGAATATTGTTTATGTATTTATAGCTGGAACGCTTGGTGCTTTGAGTGGTGCAAGTATTAACTACTTTTGAGGAAAATATCTTGGGAAACCTGTGGTAGAGCGTTTGATTCATAAATATGGAAAATATATTCTCCTTCAAGAAAGTCACTATAAAAAAGCAGAAACATATTTTGAATCTCATGGTTCTATCACTACTCTTTTGTGAAGATTTATCCCAGCAGTACGACAACTTATCTCTATACCTGCAGGGGTTTTTCAGATGCATTATGGCAAATTTTTACTCTATACCGGAATCGGAGCAGGGATTTGGAATGCCATTCTCTTAGGTATTGGGTATTTTGCTGGAAAAAATGATACTCTTGTAAAAGAACTTCTTTCTGAAGTGTTTCTTATTTTGTTAGTTGTTTGATGAAGTATTATTATCGGGTATGTATATTATGTAAAGTCTCAGACAAAAAAATTAAGAAAAATAGAAGAAACTATTGAACATAATGAGGAAGAACTCATAAAAAAAGCAAAACTTGATAAGAAGAAATAAAATGAAACTCTCAGAACTCCAAAATAAAAAAATTGCAATTCTTTGATTTGGAAAAGAAGGGCAAAGTACTTTACGTTTTCTTCAAAAACAAGGGATAAAAGATATTACTATTCTTGATAAAAATGAATCAGATCTTTTTTCTTTGAAAAAATGAGAAGATTTTGGTGTGAACTATATTTTCTGAAATTCATATCTTGACTCTCTGTGAGACTTTGATCTTATTTTCAAATCTCCGTGAATTTCTCCTTTTTGAGATACACTTAGACCGTATCGAAATAAATTTATCTCACAGGCTCAAATTTTCTTTGAAAACTATTCGTGAAAAGTTATAGGAATCACTGGAACGAAAGGAAAATCTACTATATCTACATTATTATATGAATGTTTGAGAGTTGGATGATATAATATAAAGCTTGTTGGAAATATCGGGAATCCTGTGTTAGACGAGATTGATATTGGTGAATCAGAAGAATATGATTATGTTATTTATGAAATGTCGAGCTATATGCTCCAAGATTTTATTCCAAACTTATATATTGGATTTTTTAATAATATTTATATATGTCATCTTGATTGGCATTATAATTCGTGGAATATATACAAAGAGGCAAAGATGAATATTCTTAAAAATGCAGAATATAAGATTATAAATGGGGATTTTTCTATGGATAACGATATTGCATCTCTTGAAGGAAAAAAAATATTTTTCAATTCAAAAGGGAAGTATGTAGTTCGAGAAGATTCTATATATAAGGAAAAAACACTTATATCTAGCACTTGTGATATTGCACTTCAATGAGAACATAATCTCAAGAATATTAGCTGAGTTCTTGCTATTCTCGATACTATTATAGAAGATATAGAGAAAATACAGCTAATTTTTCAGCAAGTACTTCCATGTTTTAGTTGACTTCCAAACCGTATAGAAGATATCTGAATATATGAAGGAATTCGCTTCATTAACGATGCTATTGCAACTACTCCAGAGAGTACTATTGCTGCCATAGAAACCTTTGATGGAGCACTTCAAACACTTTTTCTTGGTGGAGAAGATAGTGGTTTTGATTTTGTCAAAATACGAAAAAAAATTCTTGATTCCAGTATACAAAATATCATTGCTTTTCCAGATACTTCTGAAAAAATATTTCCAGAAATAATTTCTCGTGATTATGAAAAAGCTTTTGAAATAGAAATAGAGGATAAAACACTTCAAATTATTAAAACAAGAAATATGAAGCAAGCCGTGGATTTTTCTTATAAAACAACATTTCACTGAAGGATAGCACTTCTTTCTTGTGCGGCTCCAAGTTTTTCTCTCTGGAAAAACTATCTTGAAAAAGCAGCGCAATTTAAGAAAGAAGTACAGAAATATTTATAAAAATAAGAAGAGTGTTAGACATATTAGATTCAAGAAATAGTATCTCATTTTCAGAAATGGTATTTTCTATAGAAAATACAGAAAGAGGATGATTTTATGGATGTTTTCGTGATCAAGCAGGCCATTTATTGGGATTATTTAAATTTCACTATATTACTGCTCTAGAAAGTATTTATATAAATGATTCAACAAATTCATCAAGTTATGATTATTTTTCGGATGCGATGAAAAATCTTTATAAAGAAAAAGGGTTTGATGAAAATTACATATCAGAGCCTTGATCTGCAAAATATATGCTCAAAACACTCTTAGAATATTTTAAAACCGAGTATCCATGAGTGAGTTGGATTAATTTTTCAGAAAGCAGATATAGAAGTAATACCATTACTCTTGAAAGATTAATAGATGCAACGCAAAAAATATCTCAATTGATACTTGATATCCGCTGATGATCTGAGTGATGTTCTTGGACTATTAAAATATAATATATTTATAGTTTACTATTTTTCCAATATTTCAGTCTTTGCTCTAAACCATTTATCATATACACTCTTTTAAGATCAGAGAGGGAAGTAATTTCAACACTATATCATATGATATTTCACTGAGTATCAAGTATATCTAGAGAATATCTTTCATATATTTCTGTTCGTATTTTTGGAAGGAGTCTGAGATAAGAGTCTAAAAAGGGGATGAGTTTTTTATTTGAAATATGTTTGTTTTTTTTCTGTAGAATTGAGAGTATAAGATCTAATTTTTCATCTAATACTTGAACATCAAAATCTTTCCGTGTGATTACAAAACCATCAAGTATACCACGAGCACCTGTTTCAAGAGATCTTCCATTATAGATAAAGCTTGAAGAGTTACCTGCATCAAGATTTATACCATCCCAACATCAAAGTGAATAGAGAATAGGAGCTAGATCATCGAGTGATATTGCTGCAGTTTTTCAAAAGAATATTTCTGTTTTTTCTTGATTCGAACAAATAAAATGTCGGGACAGTTTATTTTGCATTTTTGTATCATAGAGTCCCACATCGTGATAGTATTCTAGCATACTTACTCCATTTGCGTAGAGAATAGGGAAGTTTCCCATTCCCTCAAAAATAGTGTCTCGTATGTCTGGATTTATTTTATTTGTTTGGTGTAGGAGGGGAACTCAATCTTTATCCCATCAAAATATTCATCGATCACCTGAATCAGGATAAAAACTAAGGTCTTGTCCGTTTTGAAAACGTTCATTAATAGTATAGTTTTTTCCTTTGCATTCAAAATAATCTGCTGGGCAAAAGAATATCCCATTTATAGCAGTAATAGCATTATTGTCTTGTGCTAGAGTCTTTAGGGAAGTAGCATTTTCACTCAGAGCAACTTTAAGTTCGTATTCTGCTGAGTTTATTTTATACGTAATGTATTGAATTTTTATATCTCATATATTTACATCAGTAAAAATATTCGCATATAGATTTGTTGAATTGAGAAAAAAAATAAAGCAAAACAGGAAAATTTTTTTCATAATAAGGATCAAGAATTAATATGTATAATTATATCTATATTTTAAGAAATAGGGAGTTGTATTTAAATATATTAATTACTTAACATAATATAACTTATGTTAAGTAATTAATGAGATGATTTGACAACACTTATATCTTAAGCTTTCGTTCTTTTTTTTTGAGTTTTATTTATTTTGAAAATATTTTTTAACGTATTTAAATATATTTGAATAAAAGATTTTTACAGAAGATATTGGTATATATTTTTAAACTCATAAAAAACATATAAAATAATATTATGTTAAGTAATGCTATTTTTCTTTTTGATATATTTCTATATACTGAACTAAATAATTTTTAAGAATATTTTATGAAAATTTTAGTTATTTCTGATATTCATGAAAACTTTGATAATTTATCACGAGTTCTCCAAAAAATTCCAGAACTTTGAGTTGAAAAAATATTTTGTCTTTGAGATCTTATAAATGGATGAATTTGACGAATGTTAGCAAGACAAGATATTCCAACACATTTAGTTTGGTGAAATAATGATGGCAATAGAGTTTCTATCACAAAAGCATTTTTGGAACGTGGAAAAGAATGGAAATTTGATTTTTGAAGCTCTAAGTCAGGTATTCAGTAACTCTAGGATCTAGGAGCTTTCTTTATTACTTAATATGAGTGCAAGCCGAAAAATTTGAAATATTTTTCGTTTCATTTCATCATCAGAATAGTTCTTTATAAGCTGTTCTACTTTTTGGAGCATTGTTTTTCTGTCTTCAAGAGAATATCATTGAAGGATTTTTATGTATTTTTGAATAATTGGAGTATAAAGGTCTTGTTCTGCTTCCTTTACTAAAGTATCTTCTCTTTTAATAGGAGTAAATCCTTGAGTGAAATCAAGATTATCTTCTCGTATTTGTTGAATCTGCTCGTAGAGTTTTTCCCCAGGACAACTTGTATGTCCTGTATCTCTGTGTCATACGAGTGTACTTTCAAGATAAGTTTCAAGAGGAAATGTATTACATTTTTCTCCAGCACAATCCATGTGATAATAATATTTTTTACTGAGATCTATTCCATATTTCCAAGTAAAATATCGTACAAGAGATTCTAGTGATACATATTGTTTTTCATTTATCCCCTCACTTTCATAATTTCACATTACTGCGATTCAGAGAGTTGAATAATTATTCCAATGAGAATGTGCTGCAGCTATATAATCCCCTCATTTTTTTCCCTCATATATTTCTCCATCATAGCCAATAATATAGTTGTATCCTATATCTCACCACTGACGATTGAGGCTATGATATCTATAAATATCATTCATTCAATCTACGCTACTTTTATATTCACTATGAGTATGATGAACTACAATTGCATTTACATAGTCAGTATATTTAAGTGGCCATGCTAGTTTGAGATCATTTTTCACATCGTATCGTAAGATTTTTGTAGCTGTATTTTGAGAGGAAAAGTTTTCATTAATAAAAGCCAGAGACTTTGCATAATCTTCTTCTCTTTTTTGTTTTTGTTTTTCTGTTTCGTTTGAAATAGATTTTTTTCTTCTTTCTAAAATTGCTTGCCAATAAGAAGATTCAATATCAGTATACAGCTCATTCGCACCCCAGCTTTCACGAGGAATAATCTCAGGTTTTTGAGGGATATTTTCTATTGCGTACATTTTTTGGAATCCCAAAAGAATGATAAGAGAAACAAAAAAAATAGTTTTTTTAAGCATTAAGGATTTGAGATAATAAAATTCATTTTTATATCATGATTATTTGTTGGTATATTCTCTAGAATTTGAAAATCATAGCAAATCCCAAGTGTTTTAGCTCCTTTATAGAGTTTCTTTTCGAGAAATCTATCATAGTATCATTTTCCTCTTCCAAGTCTCTCCCCTTCTTTTGTAAAAGCTCTCCCTGGCATAATAAATATATCAATTTCTTTTTCATATATTTCATATTCTTTATCTATTAATATCATTTCTGTTTCAGATATGACTTGAGGTGTGTAAATATTTTTCCCTATTTCTTCTAACTTTGTGATTAAAACTTTTGTGTCTACTTCATCGTCCATATTTTCATATATACAAATATTTTGAACACTCTGCTTTTCAATATAATCTAAAACTTTTTCTTCTATTATTATATCTTTTATGTTTCGTTTTTCTCTATTTTGTTCTCAAAATAGAGTTTTTATATACTTTCTGATATCTTGTTTTGTTTTCATAGATATAGTATAGAGAAAAAAGAGAAGACTCAAAAAAAATACTGAAGCTTAAGCTTCAGTATTTTTTTTGAGTCCATATCGAGACATATATTTTTCATATATTGCTTCTGTTATTTCTCAAGATTCTAATAAGTCTTTGAGGTAGCGTTTCATAGGTATCATTCATTCCCCTTTTCCTGTTTCTATTGCTCCATTAATTTGGTGGATATGATTTTCGCGAATCATATTTTCTATTCCTGTGCTTTTTATCATAACCTCAGTTGCTGGTATACGGCTTCCATCTTCTTTTTTAATGAGATCTTGCCAGATAACACCAAGAAGTGATTCAGCGAGTTGAGCTCGTATATGGTCTTTCTCATCTCCTGGGAACATATCTATGATACGTGATATAGTTCTTGCTGCTCCAGAAGTATGAAGTGTAGCAAATACTAGATTTCCTGTTTCAGCTGCTCGCAGTGCTAATCGAAATGTTTCTAGGTCACGCATCTCCCCTATCATAATAACATCACTTGCTTGTCTGAGAGCATATTTAAGACCATTTTCAAAACTCAGAGTAGAATTTCCTACTTCTCTTTGTTCTATGAGAGATTCTTTGCTGGTATGCAAAAACTCTATTGGATCTTCTATTGTGATAATATGTTTCTTATGGTGTTTATTTATTTCATTAATAAGAGAAGCAAGAGTTGTAGATTTTCATGAACCAACCCCACCAGTTATGAGTACTAGACCTACTTTCCTATCAGAAAAACTTCTTATTATTTCTGGGATTTTAAGGCTTTCAAATTCTGGTATTGCATTTGGAATAACTCGAAATACAAGACCGAAACCTTTTCTTTGCTTAAAACCATTTACACGAAATCGAGCATATCACTCAAGATTTATTGAAAAATCTAGCTCAAGTTTTTCTTGGAGTTTTTTTCTGAGTGATTCTGGGATAATAGAAAAAACTTCTTTTTCAAGTTCTGCCCCTGATACGACCCCATAATCTTTGAGATATACTATTTCTCAACTCTTTTTGAGAGATGGATAATTATCTGGAGAAATGATAACATCAGATGCACCGAGTTCAATGGCAGTTTTTAATACTTGAATGATATCCATTATATTTTTGTTATAAATAAATATAGTTCTATATTACTATATGTCTTGTACTTATGCAAATTTTGGAAGGTTATTTTTATAATATTTTTCAAATTCTTTATAGGTGATATCATTACTCTCCCAATAGTTAAAAAGTTCTTCTAAAAATAGAGGTGAAATAGAGATATATGTTTTAATGTTTTTAAGATATTCTGGGAAAATACTACGAAGTTCAGGATCTCTAAAAATATTTTTTTCTATATTCATAAGAAACTTAAAATAATTTACATCTTGTATCCATTTGGATATTTCTACTCAAAACTCTAAGGAAATAGGAAAATCACAATAATAGAGAAATTTTGAAAAATCCATACCAATGGTGGAAATATCTAGGTCTGCAAGTAACATAGCATATGAGTCAGTATTTTTCCCTCTGTTTTTAAAAACGGTTCCTATGATCGATTTTCGCACAATAGAATAATCAATGCCGGTGTAATTATATTTTTTTTCAAAATCCATAATTCCTTGAAATGCCATATCAAGAGATCGAAATTCATCAAGATCTTCCGCTATTCCTTTATGCCCTGCATCATGAAATAAAGCTGCAATAAAGAGACTTTTTCTTTCTATAATATTATACTTTTTTTTGGAAAGTTTTAGAACTCACTCAGCTACTTTGAGTGCGTGGAGGAAATTATGGTATGGAACGGATTCATAATATAATTTTTTAATCTCTCTCAATTGCTCACGAGAAATCAACTCTGATTTATAGAGTTTTTTGATAAGAAGATTTTCTTCTCTTGTTTTGTATATAAAAATATCTTTCATGAGTGTATTTTATACTTCTTCCCTCTTTTATGCAAAAAACTTTGACTTTTTTCGCTTGCATAGTAATATCGATATGTTAAATTCTAACGTAAGCACGTATATGCTAGCATTACTTGTAACAACTACCACAACAGCTCTTTTTTAGAGGGATTTGTGAGTTATAAGGAAATATACTTTTACACATCTCTCTAGAAATAGGGAGATTTTTTATATATTAATTTTCAAAAATGGAATATTCACTTGATATACGAAGACATGGTCTGGCTCATGTTATGGCGCAAGCTGTACAAGAAAACTTTCCTGGAACAAAAATAGCAACAGGGCCATACACAGAAGACGGTTTTTACTATGATTTTGATTTTGGAGATCAAGAATTTTCTGATAAAGATTTCAAATCGATAGAAAAATCTATGAAAAAAATCATCTCACAAAATCAAGATTTTACAGTCTTTGAAGTCAGTTATGATGATGCTCGAGAGATATTAGAACAAATGGGAGAGGAGTTTAAATCAGAGATTGTTGAAAAACTAGAGTCTTGAGATTTTAAAAATAAAGAAAAAATCTCTGGAAAAATTACTTTTTATCTCAATATAGGAAAAGGAAAAGGGAGTGAAAAAAATGAGAGATTACAGGCTTTTTTGAAGGAAAAGAATTATTATGCATTTTCTGAAATGGATGGTGATCAAGTGAAAAATCTCAAATTTATAGATATGTGTACAGGACCTCATGTTGTGAGTACAAAATTTCTTGATGCAAATAGTTTTAAACTTGCTCGAGTTGCTGGAGCGTATTGGATGGGAAATGCTGAAAACAAGCAACTTACCAGAATCTATGCCTATGCTTTTGAAGATAAAGATACGCTTGATAAGCATCTTCATATGCTCGAAGAAGCAAAGAGACGAGATCATAGAATTCTTGGGAAAAACCTTAAACTTTTTACGAGTTCAGATCTCGTTGGTTCAGGTCTTCCTCTCATGCAACCAAGAGGAATGATTATCCGTAAACATATTGAAGATTATCTTTGGGATCTTCATAAAAAACGAGGATATCATCGAGTATGGACTCCACATCTTGCAAAAGAAGAATTGTATCAGACATCTGGTCACGCAGGAAAATATCTTGAAGATATGTTCTCGGTATATGGAGGAACGAGTAAAGAAAATTTCTTCCTAAAACCAATGAATTGTCCTCATCATATGCAACTCTTTGCAGATAATCAATTTAGTTACAGAGATATGCCGATTCGATATTTTGAACCAGCTACCGTATATCGTGATGAAAAGACAGGACAACTTGCCGGGCTGACTCGGGTACGTTCTATTACACAAGATGATGGACACCTTTTTTGTAGGGTTTCTCAAATAGAAGAAGAAGTAGGATCGATTGTTGAAATAGTAAAAGAATTTTACAAAACATTTGGATTACTAGAGTGATATTGGGTTTCTCTCTCTGTCCGTGATCCAGAAACTCCAGAAAAATATCTTGGAGGAAATGATGTTTGGGAAATAGCTGAAGCATCACTGGAAAGAGCTGCAAAAGCAAACGGACTCAATTATAAACCAATGCCAGGAGAAGCTGCATTTTATGGACCAAAACTTGATTTTATGTTTCAAGATGCGATTGGTCGTGAATGGCAACTTGCAACGATTCAATGTGATTTTAATCAGCCACATAGGTTTGAACTCAGTTTTAAAAATGAAGAAAATGAAGATGAGCAACCAGTAGTAATCCATCGTGCTATTTCTGGTTCACTTGAGAGATTTATGGGGATTATGATAGAGCATTTTGCAGGGACTTTTCCACTTTGGCTTGCCCCAGAACAAGTGCGAATCGTACCAGTAGCTGAAAATTTCTCTGACTACGGATTTCAAGTGAAAAAAATGCTGGAAGATGCTGATATTCGAGTAACAGTAGATGCTTCAACTGATTCACTCAATAAAAAAGTAAGAAATGCTGAAAAGATGCATGTAAACTATATTCTTGTGGTAGGAGAAGAAGAAGTAAATTCCGGAAGTGTTGCGGTAAGAAATTATAAAACAAAAGAACAATCTGTAATGAAACAAGAAGAAGTTATTTCGATACTCCTAGATGAGATTGAAAATAAGAAATTGTAAAATAATAAAAAAGAACTTCATATGAAGTTCTTTTTTAACTTGGTTTTCAATTTAGGGTAGCAGATATAGTACCTTTTATGAATCAATATGTTTGCTCAATTTCTGGAATACTTGGAAAGTATCCGGTGTCAGAATGAACAGATACTCCAAAATTTTGGGTAGTAAAATTTTCTTCCTTTCATCAATTTATTGTAGTTCCTTCGATGGTTCATGTTACCTGTAATATATGCATGTATACATTTATAAAATAAAGTATTTCCCCGTATAGCATCTTGTTTTTAGATTTTATGCGAGTTACTATATTACTCTTCTATTATTTAGAGTCAAATATATTCGTATACTTTTTTTATTCCATAAGTCTATATCTTGATATTTGCATAATATGGACTATAAAATATAATAATCGTGTTATGTGTATAACTTTGTTATCATGAATATTCTTCAAAAAAAGAGCACTTGAGAAAAAGCTATTTTTTCAAGTCATTGGCTCTACACTATATATCTTGCATTAGTTTCATTTATAGCAATTGTCGTGATGTGTGTGAATTTAGGTATTTTGATTACTTCTGCTGGGAAATTCTTTCTTATTACAGATGAGGAATATATTCTTTCAGATAGAGCATATGAAATACGAGCTTGTGCCGAGCCACGATGGAATGGAAATGTTTCCGAAGAAAAAACTCCTGAAGAAGTAATTCTCTGTGAAGAAAGGGCTGCTGAAACAGCTATAGCGCAACGATCAGTTAATCTCAAAGAAACATTTATTTCTTCCTTTGCTTGGCTATTTGTATTTATTATTCTGTTTTGATTTCACTACCCTACATTTCTTGCAACTCGCGAGAAGAAATAAAGTAAAGAGTCTTATTTTTTGAGCCTCTTTTTAATATTAATTAATTTGAAACATATGCCTCTTGATACAATTTGAAATGAAACTCAATTATGAGCGCCTAATGTTAGCATTGCTTTATGGGAAAGGCAATGTGCAATTGTTGCTGATATGACAAAAGGGCTTCTTGAATATTGGCAGTCAAACTTTTGAATGATGCAAGAGCTTTGAACTATTTATAATGACATGCTTGAGCAACATAGGGATCCTCTTACACATCTCACTACTCAAGGGCAGTATCAAAATTTCATGACCTGACAAAAAATGAGAAAACAGACTTTAGAAACAGCCTTGAAACAACTTCAGATACTGAAATGAAAGGAGTGATATATATTTCCACAACAACAGCAGCTTGAAAATTATATTCGAACAAATCTTGCCTTTACATTTACCTTTGATAGACCAGATTATAATGTAGCACATACTACATTTGAAAGAATTCATGAATGAGAAAGGATGGGGATTAAAAAATTTTCTCCAGAAGTTATTGAGAAGAATGGAGAAACCATATTTCTTATTGCTCCTATAAGTTGACATTTCCCTACACTTTTGAGAAAAACAATACAGGCGCTTACAGATACATGATATGAAGTATGTATTACAGATTGGAAATCATGTCTACAGATGTCAGCAGATACTTCTACAACACTTGATGATTATACTTTAGATTTAAGCGAAGCCTATGATATCATTTCTCGTACTCTTGAGGATGGAGCAAGTTTTGATGTTCTTGCTGTATGTCAACCCGGGCCAATAACCTTAAGTTCTATTGCTTTAGCAGAAAAATCATGAGGGCTAACTCCTCGAAGTGTAACAATTATGGCCTCTCCTCTTGATACCTCGGTAAATCCTACTCAAGTTTGAAAAGTATGAGAGAGTATGTCTCCCATGACACTCCATACTGCACAGCTTGTTTCTCCAAAATCATGAAAAAAAGTATATCCTGGAACGTATCAGATCAATAACTTTATTGCAGCAAATTTTGAAAAACACTTAAAAAATTATATGGATCTTGCATTTCAATCATCTCCACTAGATGTAGAGCAAGAAAAAATGATTGCATTTTATCATGAGTATTTTGCAGTGATGGATATACCTTATGATTTCTTTGTTGAGACAGTTCAAAGAGTATTTCAAACACGAGAATGGGCTACTGGAAAAGTTCGATATAAAGATATGCTCTTAGATTTATCATCTATAGAAACACCTGTAGCAGTTGTGGAGTGATGAGATGATGATATTTGCTGAGTGTGAGAGACACAGGCTGCTTTTAGTATTACAGGGCAAAGTAAAACAGATGATAATTATTTACTATGTGAAGGAGCTGGGCATTATGGAGTATTTGCAGGTAAGTCTTTTAGAAAAAGGGTAATACCTTTTATGAAAAAGTTTAGAGAAAAAATATCAATTTAGTTCACAACTCTTTTAATTTCATCATACTGGAATCATTGAATTATGAGTTTCTGAATAATTTTTTCTTTAGGATACTTATTTTTTAGTTTTCCATACTCTTTGAGTATATTTTCACTTTCTCAGTCTCTAAAATACTCTTCTAAAAGTACTTCTAATACGTCTCTATCTTCACGAGTTTCTCAAAGTTTTTGATAGATATAATATCGACTCTTCCCTTTTGCTCTTAATATTTCTATTTTTCGTATCATAAAATCAGTATCTAGTATACTTTCTCAGCTATGTATATATTTTTCAAGATAGTTTTCCACCCTATCTTTTGGAAAGAGTTTCTCAGTCATTTTTTGACGGATATATCTATAGTTTTTATTTCGAAATATGTAATTATCTATTTTTGCTGCGATGATTTGTTCTTCTTGCAAAAGATGTTTTATTTCTTGAAATACTTTCTGAGCATCTTCCTGACTTCCCTTTTCCTCGAGCTTACGCAAAAGTTTCTTATTGCTTGGATAATAGCGAAAATAATACCAAAGTGCGTAGTCTTTGAGTCTTTGGAAAGAATAATTATTATTATCCATTGTTGAGTATATCTGCCGTCTTATCAACTATTTCACCTGTATTACTCTGATCACCATTATTATCTAATGTCTGTTTATCCCCGTATCATTCTACAGGTGTATTATCTAAGTTTTCTTTCGTTCAATATGCTGGGATGTTTGACATAATTAACTATTAATAAATAAAAATTATTATAAACATTATTTATGTTTTAAAAAAATATTTTTGACAAAATATTTAGCACTTATATAATCTTGGTGCTTAAAAAGAAAGGCAAAAAGAAATGCTTTTTGGGTAAAATGATTATACTTCTTTTTAGGTAAAAAAATATTTTTATTTTTTAAGTAGTATTGTATGAATATAGAACCTCTATTTGATAGAGTAGTACTCAAAGCAGTAGAACAAGAGAGTATTACAAGTTCTGGTATTTATATTCCAGAATGAACAACAAAAGAAAGACCATTTATGTATGAAGTTGTTGCGGTTTGACCTGGAAAAACAGATAAAGATATGTCTGGAATTTCTGTATGAGATACGGTGCTTGCAGGACAATATAGTGGTGATGAAGTAAAACTTGATAATAAAGAATATAAAATCGTTGCGGTTGAGTATATTTTAGCAAAAATCAATTAAATTATTCTTAATGCTCTGTCTCTAGTATCACGTATCTGATCAGTAATAATTTGAGGAGTAATAAAATCAGAAAATTCATTTGTTATAGCAATAAAGTCAGAGAGTCAATCATTACTATTTTGTAATATATTTCAGTGTTTTACTAAGAGAAGAAAAAGTTTATAAATTTCGAGAGACTCTTTAATAGAAGCAATGAGTAATTCCCTTGTTCACTCATTAACTTGGTCTGGTATTTGTCGAACGGCTCTTACCTGAAAAGTGATTGATGATACAAATCTTGGAAGTCTGTCTTCTATACCTACAAAATAATGTACTTTTTGATTTAGCTGATATACAGAAAAAATAATACAATCACTTTTTAATACA
>Ga0102810_1000377_pt1 | contig 16057 bp, 15 predicted proteins | sample ColrivemetaGS573_FD_84506 | JGI IMG/M metagenome (GOLD analysis project Ga0102810, IMG submission 84506) | Estuarine microbial communities from the Columbia River estuary - Ebb tide ETM metaG S.573 | ecosystem: Environmental > Aquatic > Marine > Intertidal zone > Estuary | place: USA: Columbia...
ACCAGAAACTGAGCCTAAGCCTGAGCCTAAGCCGGAACCAGAACCTGAGCCTAAGCCTGAGCCAGAACTGGAACCAGAGCCAGAGCCAGAGCCAAAGCCAGAGCCAAAACTCGAACCTGAGCCAGTCGCAGAGTCTGCAGAGAGCGAAGAAATTCCAGAAGAGAATGATCCCGAGATCAAACTCGACCTGGCCCGCGCTTACCTGTCGCTTGGCGACAAAGAAGCGTCAAAGGCGATGCTTGACGAAGTCCTGGAAAATGGTAATGAGGCGCAAAAAGCTGAAGCCCTGCAAATGATGAAAGAAATCTGAGGCATATCAGACTCAAGCATCAATACGCACAGCGCTTGAGTCGTGTTGTAATCACTTTCTGCTTAAAACAGGTTTAAAGCCATGCGTTATGCACTCGGAATCGAATACGACGGCGCTGAATTTTTTGGTTGGCAGCGACAAAGTCACGCGCCTTCTGTTCAGCTAAGTGTTGAGAAAGCACTGTCGGTTGTCGCCAATCATCCAGTCGTTGTCATCTGTGCCGGCCGCACAGATACGGGTGTGCATGGGCGTGGTCAGGTGGTGCACTTTGACAGCCCTTCTGTACGGTCGGAAAGACAATGGATGCTCGGTATCAATTCCAACTTGCCGGATGCGGTGAGGGTCCTGTGGATACGTGCTGTTGATGACAGTTTTCACGCCCGTTTTGGGGCGCATTCGCGAAGCTACCAGTACAATATTTTGAACCGCTGGGTAAGGCCGGCCATTGGTGTCGCATACTATGGCTGGTGCCGGGACGAGCTGAATGCGGAACATATGCATGAGGCCGCCCAGGTGCTGTTGGGACGCCATGACTTCAGTGCCTTTCGTTCGTCCGGTTGCTCAGCGCAGCATGCGGTTCGTGAGGTTACGGAAATCAGTGTTTGCCGGCAACGCGATGTCATAACGATTGATATTACTGCCAATGCGTTTCTCTATCACATGGTACGCAATATAGTCGGCAGTCTTATTGCTGTGGGCAAGGGTGACAAGACACCACAGTGGTTTGCCGAGGTGATGGAAGGGCGTGATCGGAAACTTGCCGGCGTGACCGCGGAACCCCATGGGCTTTATTTTATGAGCGTACGTTATGACTCGAAGTACCAACTGCCGGAACACGCGGAAGCATTTCCTTTCGCATGAACAGGGTGCTTATCAAGATCTGCGGGCTGACGCGTACCGGTGATGTCAAAGCGGCGGTTTCGGCTGGCGCGAATGCAATAGGTTTTGTTTTTACTGCCAGTCCCCGGCGTGTTTCTATTGAAAGGGCGATCCGGCTTGCCGGTTATGTTCCTGAAGGGGTTTTGCGTGTAGGCTTGTTTCTCAATCAGGACAAGCTGGAAGTTGAGCGGGTAGTCAATTCCGTGCCGCTTGATGTATTGCAATTTCATGGTAATGAGTCGGAACAGGAATGCAGCGTTTTCGGTTTGCCCTGGTTAAAAGCAGTGGCGATGACGGATGCTGCATCAGCAGTGCAGGCTGAACGCGATTACCCCGGTGCCATGGGTTTACTACTCGATAGTCATACAGCCGGCAAAGGTGGCGGTAGCGGCAAGGTTTTTGACTGGTCACTTTCAAGACCGGTCGCAAAGCCTGTCTGGCTTGCCGGTGGGTTGAGCGCGGACAACGTGGCGGAGGCTATTGCGGTCGTCAGACCTTTTGCGGTAGACGTATCAAGTGGCGTGGAATCCGCCCCGGGGCTAAAAGACCCATTAATGATGAGCGCCTTTGTCAGGGCGGTCAAAGATGCAGAGAAGATAATTTCAAATGGTAATAAACAATGAATGAAGACCGACAGGTATTGCCGGATCAATACGGTCATTTTGGTGAGTTTGGAGGCAGGTTTGTTTCCGAAACGTTGATGCACGCACTGGATGAATTGCAGACAGCCTATGGCCGCTGGCGTAAGGATGAAGAATTTGTGCGGAGAATGGATGCGGACCTGGCCAATTATGTTGGCCGTCCATCACCCATTTATTACGCGCAGCGTTACACGGAGGCGGCTGGCGGCGCAAAAATTTACCTGAAAAGAGAAGACCTGAATCATACCGGCGCGCACAAGATTAACAACACAATGGGGCAGGGGTTGCTGGCCCATTATATGGGGAAGAAACGTGTTATTGCTGAGACGGGTGCCGGGCAGCATGGGGTTGCCAGCGCAACGGTAGCCGCCAGATTGAATCAGTCCTGCCGGGTCTACATGGGAACAGTTGACATACAGCGTCAGGCGATCAATGTTTTCAGGATGCGTTTGCTGGGCGCCGAGGTAACCGGGGTCTCATCTGGTTCAGCAACACTCAAAGACGCGCTCAATGAAGCCATGCGTGACTGGGTAACCAACATTGACGATACTTTTTATATTATCGGTACAGTGGCGGGGCCGCATCCATACCCCGAGATGGTGCGCGATTTTAATGCCGTGGTGGGCCGTGAAGCGCGTCGCCAGATGCTGGCGCTGTGTGACAGCTTGCCAGACGCGTTGGTTGCCTGTGTTGGCGGCGGGTCCAATGCGATGGGCCTGTTTCATCCGTTTCTTGATGACAAGAATGTGAAGATGTTTGGCGTAGAAGCTGCTGGCCGGGGTATTGAAAGCGGCGAACACGCGGCCTCGCTATGTGCCGGAAAACCGGGCGTTCTACACGGTTGCCGTACCTATTTGTTAGAAGACGACGCCGGTCAAATCCGCCACACCCATTCGGTTTCTGCCGGGCTTGACTATCCTGGTGTCGGGCCAGAACACGCGTGGCTTAAAGAAACTGGCCGGGCGAGTTATGTTGGTGTTACGGATGATGAAGCCTTGCACGCGTTTCATCAATTAACCCGCCTGGAAGGCATTATGCCGGCCCTGGAGAGCAGTCATGCCCTGGCTTACGGGTTTAAACTCGCCGCAAGTATGCGGCCGGATCAGCGGGTTTTAATTAACCTGTCCGGAAGGGGTGACAAAGATGTACAAACGGTGGCAGAAATTGAAGGACTCACCTTATGAGCAACAGGATATCCGCTTGTTTTGCGACGGCTAAAAATGCTGGACGAAAGGTCCTCATCCCGTTCATAACAGCAGGTGACCCCAGCCCGGAATGGACCGTAGACCTGATGCATGCCATGGCGGATGCCGGGGCCGATCTGATTGAACTCGGTGTTCCGTTTTCTGATCCGATGGCCGATGGTCCTGTCATTCAGTTGGCAAGCGAAAGGGCGATAGAAAAGCATGTTTCACTAAGCACTGTGCTGAAAATGGTCGAAACATTCAGACAAGTGGATGTCACCACGCCGGTGGTTTTGATGGGGTACATGAACCCGGTTGAATGCTACGGTCGGCAAAAGTTTCCGGCAGACGCCAAAGCCGCAGGTGCCGATGGCTTGCTGTTGGTGGATTGTCCGCCTGAAGAACGTGGCGACCTTGGACTTGCAATGAACGATGCTGGCCTGGATGGAATTTGCCTGGTAGCGCCGACAACCACACGTGACCGGGTTAAAAAAATTGCCGGTGTCGCCAGCGGGTTTATCTACTATGTTTCAATCAAGGGTATCACCGGTGCGGGTCAGGCCGATGCCCCGGGTATAAGCCAACCCATCCAGCAAATCAGGGAATTCAGCGATTTGCCCATTGCGGTGGGTTTTGGCATCAAGAATGCTGCAATGGCCGCGGATGCTGCTGTGCATGCTGACGCTGTGGTGATTGGCAGCGCGTTGGTCGAGCTGCTTGCCGAAGCCAAAACCAAAGAAGAGGCCTGTTGCGTGGCGACGGCTTTTCTTGCGCCGGTGCGTGAGTCATTGGACAATATGGCTTAATGACCTCCGGTCACTGGCAGAAAGTACAGGATTAAACGTATCGATATGAATTGGTTTGATAAATTAAGGCCGTCAAGAATCCGTACCGAAGGCGGCAATAAGCGCAACGTGCCAGAAGGGCTTTGGACTAAATGCCCAATATGTACGTCGGTTCTGTATCGTCCAGAGTTAGAAAGAAACCTCCAGGTCTGTCCGAAGTGCGGACACCACATGCGCGTGAGTGCCCGTAGTCGTCTTGAACAGTTTTTGGACCCGGGTAAGCATCGCGAAATTGCGGCGAATCTCGAATCGATCGATGTTCTGAGGTTTAAGGATCACAAAAAATACCGTGACCGTCTTTCCGCAGCGCAAAAGAAAACCGGTGAAAAAGACGCATTGGTCGTGATGGCTGGAAAACTTAAGGGCGCCAATGTGATTGCCTGCGCATTCGAGTTTGGCTTTATGGGCGGTTCGATGGGCTCGGTTGTCGGCGAAAAATTTACCCGCGCAGCGCAGGAGTGTCTGCGTATGAAGGCGCCATTGGTCTGTTTTTCCGCCAGCGGCGGCGCCCGCATGCAAGAGGGTTTGTTATCTTTGATGCAGATGGCCAAGACCAGCACGATGCTGGCCAGATTAAGTGAAGAAGGCCTTCCGTTTATATCGGTGTTAACCCACCCCACCACCGGCGGTGTGTCTGCAAGCCTTGGAATGTTGGGTGATCTCAATATCGCCGAACCACTGGCGCAAATCGGCTTTGCCGGCCCCAGGGTTATCGAACAAACCGTACGTGAAAAATTGCCAGAGGGCTTTCAGCGCAGTGAATTTCTGCTTCAAAAAGGCGCGGTAGACATGATCATGGACCGGCGCAATATGCGTGACGAAATAGGCGCGATCTTGTCCTTATTGTGTTCGGGCAGCCTGCCAAGACCCGTTAGCGGCGAATTGCTGGAGAACTGAACTTCAGAAAAGTCGTGGTCTTGAAAAAGCGGTCATCATCATGAATCTCAGTGCATGGCTCGAATTGCTTGAACAACGTCACCCCAAGACGATTGACCTTGGGCTTGACCGATGCGGCGCGGTTTACCGCAGGCTGGGTTCGCCAAAGCCGGCTGACAAGATATTTACCGTCGCCGGGACCAATGGCAAGGGTTCAACGGTCGCTTACCTTGCTGCGATGAGCACCGCCCTCGGGCAGCGTTGCGGCACGTATACCTCGCCACATATCCTCCGTTTTAACGAACGCATCACCATCATGGGTGAGGCGGTGACAGATGACTGCCTGGTGCGTGCTTTCGCGCAGGTTGAAGCTGCCCGTGAAGATGTTTCACTCACCTATTTTGAATTTACAACGCTGGCCGCATTGCTCATCCTGAAGCAGGCAGAATTAGACTGTGTGGTTTTGGAGGTGGGCTTGGGCGGACGTCTTGATACGGTCAACCTGGTTGATACCGATTGCGCGGTTATTACCCCCATCGGCCTCGACCACCAGGATTTTCTTGGTCCTGATTTGCAGTCCATTGCGACAGAAAAAGCCGGCATTATGCGGCCTGGTACCCCGGTCGTCCTCACAGAAGCCCACCCACCCGCCGTGGTTTTACAAATTGCGCTGGATTTGAAGGCACCCGTCTGCCGGCGTGGGGACGGCTTTGACCTGAGGCGGTGTAACGACAACCCTGACACTGTTCTGGAGTTTACGTTGGGTGGACAAGTCATGCAGGTTGCACCACCGGCAATGGCTGGCAAGCACCAACTGGATAACCTTGCCGCGGCCCTGGCGGCCCTGAGTTTGCTCAACCCGGGCTGTTTTGCAAATGCCGCGCAGATTTCTGATGCAATACGTGGTTGTAAAGTACCGGGCCGATTGCAGAAGGTGTGTTCGCAGCCCGAAATTCTATTGGATGTGGGGCATAACGAATTGGCCGCACAGGCAGTTGCCGCGTTTTTACGCGAAAAAGGCAAGACCAACACCGCCTGTGTTCTGGCCATGTTGGCGGACAAGTCAGCAGAGGAAGTCGCGCGCGCGCTAGGTGGAGTTTGCAGTCGCTGGTTGTGCGCCGGTTCACCGGGTGTCAGGGGGCAGTCTGGCAGCGTTTTGGCCGGACGGGTGCAAAGTACGCTGCCTGGAGCCCGGGTCAGTGCTTTTGGTTCGCTGGATGATGCCCTGCAATCAGCGGTTGCAGATTTGGCCGAAAATCAAACAATTCTTGTTTTTGGCTCTTTTTCTACTGCATCGGACGCGATGGGCTGGCTGCAAAACAGCATGAAGCGCGACCGGCATGATGCTGCTAGAATCACTTCACGTGAACCTGAAACGGACCCCCGAGACAAACCAAATGGATAAAGCACTAAAACAAAGGCTGGTCGGCGCAAGCGTATTGATAATATTTGCGGTTATTGTGTTGCCGATGTTACTTGGCGGGCGCTCTGATACGCTCAAACAGGAATCACCTTCGATTGAATTACCCCCAAAACCGAATGAACTGTCAATTGAAACCCGCCGTTTTCCCGTCGGCATTCCTAATCAGCCCATGCCGGCCCAGGGACAGGACGCGGCCACGCAAAAACAGCAGCAGGCCGCGGTTGCCGAATCCCGGCCGGTGACTACAGAACCTCCCATGACTTCAGTACCGCAAGAAGTCGATAAAACAAACATCTCCGCGCATACAACGGCCGCTGAAACTGGTACGAAACCTTCGGTAGAGCAGACGGATTCAGCACAACGTGAAACAGTAAAGTCGCCGGTGGTGAAATCCATTACCTTAAGTTCCGGTCGTGATAAAGGTGTGGATGTTACACAGCCTTCAGAGTGGGCAGCGGATGCACCGCGGTACCTTGTACAGGTGGCCAGTTTCAGTAGTGAGAAAAATGCCAATACGCTGGCAGAAAAATTACGTGCAGATCATTTAACCGTACTCATGGATGTGGTCGACCGGCCTGCTGGCAGGCTGCACCGGGTTCGTGTGGGGCCTTTTGCTGCGCGTGCCGATGCAGACGTGCTTGTCGCCAAGCTGGGCTCGACAATGAAAGATTTAAACCCCCGTGTCCTGGATTTGAGGCCGGGGGAAAGTGCGCCGGTCTCAGAACCCTCCGATCCGCTGGTTCGCTGGGTGGTGCAGGTGGGTAGTTTCGGTAGTGACGAAAGCGCCGAGGTGCTAGTGAGTAAATTACAGCGCGCGGGGCTGCCGGCATTTACGGAAAAAGTGTCTTCGGCTAACACAGTAGCCTACAAGGTACGTATTGGCCCGGAAGTGGACCGTGACAAGGCTGCTGAACTAGCGCGCAAGGTTAAGGCTGAATACCAGCTTGATGCTTTCGTAACTACGCAGGAGTAAGGGGGCGAGCTAATGGAATACGCGGATTACATCGTCGTAGGAATTGTTGCCATATCCATTTTGGTTGGCGCGATCAGGGGGTTTATCAAGGAAGCATTCTCGCTGGCGGTTTGGGCAGCGGCTTTTCTGGTGGCTTTTCAGTACTCCGGCGCGTTGGCTTTACAGTTGGAAGCCCATATTGAACTACCGTCAGCGCGCACATCCCTGGCTTTTGCCGGTTTGTTTCTGGCGGTTTTGCTGGTCGGTGGTTTGTTGACTTTCCTGGTCGGAAAACTGGTTGAAAAAACCGGGCTCAGCGGAACTGACCGGCTACTGGGCGGCGTTTTTGGAGGGGTCAGGGGTCTGATACTAGTGCTGGCGCTAATGTTGGTGGCGGGTTTGACACCCGTTCCGCAGGACCCATGGTGGCAGCAGTCGCGAAGCATACAAAGCCTGATGCCATTGGCAGAGTGGTCTGCACAGTTTTTGCCTGACTACATTCGGGAACACCTCGACTTGACCGCAGACAAACAGGCAGATGAAACGGCTGACGAAACCGTTGAAAAAGCGTCCGAGGAAGTAGCCGAAGCGGTTGATGAACCGCCTTCCCGCGACCGTTAAAAGATAATAATCTGAATGCTCGCGATCTCGAGCCCGCAAAAAGTAAGGATGTTCTGAAATGTGTGGAATTATTGGCATTGTCGGAAAGCAGGCGGTTACGCCATCGTTATATGACGCGCTTACTATATTGCAGCACAGGGGTCAGGATGCGGCGGGTATCGCCACGCTTGAAGGTCACCGGGTTCACTTGTACAAGGGCAATGGTCTTGTCAGCGATGTTTTTCCCACTTCCGAGTTGGAGAAATTACGCGGCACGGTGGGTATTGGCCATGTCAGGTATCCAACGGCCGGCTCTGCTAACCAGGATGAATCCCAACCGTTCTACGTGAACTCCCCGTATGGCATCGTGCTTGGACATAATGGCAACCTCACCAATGCTGCCGTACTGAAGAGGGAGCTTTTCGACAGTGACCGCCGGCACATCAATACCGAATCGGATTCCGAGGTTTTGCTCAATGTGTTTGCGCACGAACTGCACAGTATGGGTCCGAAAGGTATGCGGCCGGAAGATGTTTTCAAAGCGGTTGACGGCCTGCACCAACGCTGCAAGGGTGCTTATTCCGTCATTGCCATGATCACCGGTAAAGGTGTGCTGGGCTTCCGCGACCCGCATGGTATTCGCCCCGCGGTACTGGGTTACCGGGATACTGAACAGGGAAGGGAGTACGCCATCGCATCGGAGAGCGTTGCGTTGGATGTACTGGATTTCAAGCTGGTCCGTGATCTGTTGCCGGGCGAGGCTGTGTTTATCACCCTTGATGGTCAATTGCACTCACATCAAAGCCCGCACGCAAAGCCTGCAAGTCCGTGCATATTCGAGTATGTGTATTTTGCACGACCGGATTCGCTGCTTGACGACATTTCTGTTTATAAAGCCCGTTTGCGTATGGGGCAGGCGTTGGCCAAAAAAATACTGAGAGAGTGGCCGGACAATGATATTGATGTGGTTATTCCCATTCCGGATACCAGTCGTACCGCGGCATTGCCGCTGGCCTTTGATTTGAATGTCAAATATCGCGAAGGTTTTATCAAGAACCGCTATATCGGCCGCACTTTTATCATGCCGGGACAGGCGCAGCGTAAGCGCTCGGTGCGTCAAAAGCTGAACGCCATCGATCTTGAGTTCAAGGGCAAGAATGTATTGCTGGTGGATGACTCTATTGTAAGGGGAACGACATCACGCCAGATTATCCAGATGGCCAGGGAAGCAGGGGCCAGAAAGGTTTATTTTGCATCGGCATCACCACCCGTGCGATATCCAAATATCTATGGCATCGATATGCCGGCGCCGTCTGAGTTGATTGCCAGCGGTCGTGATGAAAAACAGATTGAAAAGGAGTTGGGCGCAGACCGGCTTATTTATCAGAGCCTGGCTGACCTGATTGATGCTTGCAAAGAGGGTAATGAGGGCATTACAAGATTCGATACATCCTGTTTCTCGGGAGAATATGTAACCGGTGTTGAAGATGGCTATCTGGAGGATTTACAAGCCAAACGGTCTGACCTCGCAAAGCGCCAAAATAGTGAGCAGAGTAGTTCGCGTTCGATTGGCTGAATTCCATTTCCCGCTATGGTAGACAGGCGTCACAGGCCTTATCATGCAGGGAATCGACGGGTTTTTTAAAAATGGTTTAATCCTATGACGCGAATTTACAATTTTTGTGCCGGACCGGCGATGTTACCCCTGCCGGTATTGGAAAAAGCCCGTGATGAGTTACTCGACTATCGGGGTCTCGGTATGTCGGTGATGGAGATCAGTCACCGCAGCGCACCTTTTGATGAATTGGCAGAAAGCACTGAAGCCTGCCTCCGCCGTTTGTTGTCCATATCTGACGATTTTGCTGTTCTGTTCCTCGCTGGTGGTGCTACTACGCAATTTGCGCAGGTAGCGCTCAATCTAGCCAGCCCGCAACGCAAGGGTGCCTATATTGTAGATGGCAGTTGGAGTAAAAAAGCGTTCACTACCGCCCAGCGAATGGGATTAGCGCACCTCGCCGCGAGCAGTGAGGCTACAGGATTCAAGTCGATACCTGCCGAAAGCGAGTGGCAGTTGGAAGTCGACAATGCCTACCTCCATTACGTCAGTAATGAAACCATATCGGGGGTGCAGTTTAGACAAGCGCCGGAAAGCGCGTTGCCGGTGGTCGCCGATATGTCATCAGACATACTTTCCCGACCGGTAGAGTTGGAGAAATTTGGTGTGATTTACGCCGGTGCGCAAAAAAATATCGGTCAGTCGGGTATTACTTTGGTCATTGTGCGCAAAGACCTGCTGCGGGACTTGCCGCCAGGCATACCTGATTTACAGTCGTGGAAGATTCAAAACAAACAAGGGTCGCGCCTCAATACACCGCCAACCTATGCCTGGTATATCGCGGGCCTGGTGTTTGAGTGGATAGAGGCCAACGGCGGGGTAGAGCGTATGGCCGAGCTCAACCAGCACAAGTCTGAAACCCTTTATAGCTACCTTGATCAAAGTTCGTTTTATAAGAACGATGTACCCGCGCAGTTTCGCTCTCATATGAATATCCCATTCCAGATTGTTGACGAGACTCTGCATGGAAGTTTTGTCGCGCAAGCAGAGGCGGCCGGGTTGAGTAGTTTGAAAGGTCACCGTTCAGTGGGTGGCATGCGAGCCAGCATTTACAATGCAATGCCCATTGAGGGTGTCGAGGCGCTGATCAGTTTCATGAAAGATTTTGAGAACAAAGCAGGCTGATGAGTAATAAAAAACATAAATCAGATAGTCAAAAAGAAGTCGCGCTGGGGGAGGTTCGACAGAAAATTGATTTGCTGGACGCACAAATTCAGGCCTTGATCAGTGATCGCGCCCAACTGGCATGTAAAGTTCGTGAGTCAAAGGGTGAGCTCGACAATGCCGTCGATTACTATCGGCCAGAGCGTGAAGCACAGGTTTTAAGAGCCGTTCGGGAACGCAATAAAGGCCCGATCAGCGATGCTGAAATGCTGCGTTTGTTCAGAGAGATCATGTCGGTCTGCATGGCCCAGCAGGAGCCCCTGAAAATTGCTTACCTGGGACCGGAAGGCACTTTTACCCAGCAGGCGGTGCATCTACATTTCGGACATTCTGTGCAGGCGGTTGGCGTTGCAGGTATTGATGATGTGTTCATGCAGGTTGAGAGCATGGAGGCAGACTTTGGCGTTGTGCCGGTTGAAAATTCGAGTCAGGGCATCGTCAGTCACACCCTGGACAGGTTCATAGATTCCAACCTGAAAATTTGCGGCGAAATCGAAATGCCAATCCATCACAACCTGTTGAGTCAGTCCAAAAGTCTGGCGGATATTGATCGGGTTTACTCACATCAACAATCCCTGTCGCAGTGCAAAATCTGGATTCGTCAGCATTTGCCCGCGGCAGAATGTATTGCGGTCAGCAGTAACGCAGAAGCGGCGCGCCGTGTGCGAAACTCACCCGATGCGGCGGCAATTTCCAGTCAGTCGGCGGCCGATATTTATGCGGTGCCGGTCTTGTTTGCCCATATTGAAGACCAACCGGACAACGCTACCCGTTTTCTGGTGATCGGTCGGCAAATTCTCAAACCTTCCGGCGATGACAAAACGTCGCTGTTGTTGGCAGGCGCTGAGGGTCCTGGTTCGCTGCATTCACTGCTATCCCCATTGGCGAAGTATTCGCTGAATATGAGTCGCATCGAATCGCGCCCTTCCAGTACGGCCCAGTGGTCTTATTTGTTTTTTATTGATGTCGATGGGCATGCTGAGACCGAGCCCCTCAAATCGGCGCTCGCCGATATGCAGCAATTAACCAGTCTTACACGGGTCCTGGGCTCTTATCCCAAAGCGGTCAGCAGCCTGCTTGAACCTACACCACTGGCTGATGAATAGATCATAATCAGCCATTTATCGTGGTCATTAATAACCTTTTAAACACAATGGAAATATAGTGATTTTGACAGTTGAGCCATCGGAGTTGGGTTTGCAGGGAGAGGTTACGCCGCCAGGTGATAAATCTATCAGTCACCGCGCCTTGATTTTCTCCAGCCTGGCCGAGGGCCGGTCGGAGTTAAGTGGTGTGCTCGAAAGCGAAGATACGCTGGCGACCTTGCGGGCCTGTGAGCAGTTGGGCGCCGTAGTTGAGCGTGACCGCGGAAAGATTAATGTTACCGGTACGGGTGGTGTTTTCAAGCCACCTTCGAGCGGGCTGCTGGATATGGGTAACTCCGGTACAGCGATGCGTTTGCTGGCCGGCGTGTTGAGCGGTCAGGATTTTTCCAGCACGCTCAGTGGCGATGAATCACTTAACGGACGTCCGATGGGCCGTATCGTTGTGCCGCTTACTTTGATGGGCGCGGATATTACCGCTGCCGAGGGCGGCACCGCGCCCTTGCTGATCAGTGCTACTGCCGGACTACATGGCATTGACTACGTGTCCCCGGTTGCCAGCGCGCAAATAAAATCCTGTGTGTTGCTGGCCGGATTATTTGCTTCTGGTAAGACCAGTGTGAAAGAACCCCGTTTGAGCAGAGATCATACCGAGCGCATGTTGCCATTGTTTGGTGTCAGTCTGCCCGCGCCGTGCACCGTTGAAGGTGGCTCCAGGCTGAAAGCTGCCCGCTTTGATGTGCCCGGTGATATCTCTTCAGCCGTATTTACTCTGGCCGCGGCGGCCATGATGCCGGGTTCGGACGTCATCGTACGGAATGTCGGGCTAAACCCAACACGGACCGGCTTTCTGCGCTGTCTTGAGGCAATGGGCGCTGATGTCCGCATCATGAATGAGTCTTCACAAAATGCCGAGCCGGTTGGGGATATTCGGTTGGTATTCAAAGACGGCCTGAAAGGTATTGATGTGCCCCAGGCTTTGGTTCCGGACATGATAGATGAAATGCCTTTGTTGATGGCGTTGGCGGTAACAGCAACCGGCGTGACGCGGATTAGAGGTGCGGCAGAACTGAGGGTAAAAGAAAGCGATCGGCTGGCGGTAATGGCAACCGGTTTAAAAACGTTGGGTGTGCAATTGAAAGAGTATCCGGATGGCATTGATATCGTTGGTGGTAACGTTGCTGGAGGCCATGTAAGCGGAGCGGGGGATCATCGTTGCGCGATGTCTTTTGCGGTGCTGGGCATGGTGGCATCGGCACCGGTATTGGTTGAAGGCGCGGAATACATCGCCACTTCCTACCCGGAGTTCCGTCTGGACATGGTTCGACTTGGCGCCAATATGACGGTCGGGGAATCCGCATGACAGGACCAGAGGCTAAAAATCAGAATGTACCGGTCATTGCGATTGATGGACCCGGTGGTTCCGGCAAGGGAACCATAACAACACGGTTGGCCGACCACCTCGGCTGGCACTTTCTTGATAGTGGAGCACTTTACCGCCTGACGGCACTGGCGGTAATTAAAGAGCAGATACCTGTCGAAGACGAGGCTGCACTGGGTGAGTTGGCTGCCAATCTGGATATCCGTTTTGAGACGGGTAAATTTGGTGTGAGGGCCTGGCTGGATGAGCAGGATGTCACCGAAAGCCTGCGTCATGAAGACACCGGTATTATTGCGTCCAGAATTGCGGCTTTTCCGAAAGTAAGGGCTGCACTGGCAGACCGGCAGAGACGTTTCCGCCAGCTTCCCGGGTTAGTTGCAGACGGTAGAGACATGGGAACCGTGATTTTTCCGGATGCCAGGTTAAAAATATTTCTTACTGCCAGTGCAGAAATTCGTGCTGAGCGAAGGTATAAGCAGTTGAAAGAAAAAGGAGAAAGTGTTAATCTCACGCGCCTTTTCAGGGAGATCAAAGCCCGTGATGCGCGCGATCAATCTCGTAGCGTCGCACCGCTGAGACCAGCTGAAGATGCGGTGATCATTGACTCGACCGATTTGAGCATTGAAGAAGTGTTCGAAAAAGTTGTTTCATTGATCTGAATTCGCATTTCAAAACTCTGATTATAAAGGAAATTTACGGCTCCATTCATTTTGAATGGTGATTTTTTACCGGTACAATAACGTGCCATAAACGGTTCAATTTTGAGCCACACAACCAGGTGGATATTCTTCTTTTAATGGGAATGTCTGTTGAGATTAAACCAATGACTGAAAGTTTTGCTGAATTATTTGAACAAAGCCTCGCTTTACAAAGCCTGAAACCGGGCACTATCGTTACCGGAACGGTAGTTGAGATTAGAGACGATGCCGTTGTCGTCAATGCCGGATTAAAATCCGAGGGCATTGTGCCTATTTACCAGTTCCGTTCTCTGAGCGGCGAATTGGAAGTAGCCGTTGGAGACAGCGTAGAAGTTTCACTGGAAGCCGTCGAAGATGGTTATGGTGAAACCCGCCTGTCACGTGAAAAAGCCAAACGTGCAATGGTTTGGGACAAACTGGAAAACGCTTTCCAGGAAGAAGAAACCGTACAGGGCAAAATCAGCGGAAAAGTCAAAGGCGGCTTTACAGTCGATATCAACGACATTCGCGCGTTCCTCCCTGGATCACTTGTGGATGTGCGCCCGGTCCGTGACCCTGCCTATCTTGAAGGCAAGGATCTGGATTTCAAAATTATCAAATTGGATCGTAAACGCAATAACGTTGTGGTTTCACGCCGCGCAGTTGTTGAGCTCGAATTCAGTGCCGAACGTGAACAGTTACTCGAAGATCTGGAAGAAGGCGTTATCGTTAAGGGCGTGGTCAAGAACCTCACCGATTACGGTGCGTTTATTGATCTCGGCGGTATCGACGGCTTGCTGCATATCACTGATATGGCATGGAAGCGCGTCCGTCACCCAAGTGAAGTTGTCAATGTAGGCGATGAGCTGGAAGTCCGGGTATTGCGATTCGATCGCGAGCGTAACCGTGTTTCATTAGGTCTGAAGCAATTGGGTGATGATCCTTGGAGTGATCTGGCACGTCGTTACCCAGTGGGTACACGTTTGTTCGGACATGTTTCCAACATCACCGATTATGGTTGTTTTGTTGAAATCGAAGATGGCGTTGAAGGTCTGGTTCACGTATCCGAAATGGATTGGACCAATAAGAACGTCAACCCTGCGAAGGTTGTTCAGACCGGTGACGAGACAGAAGTCATGGTGCTGGAAATTGACGAAGAACGTCGTCGTATTTCACTGGGCATGAAGCAGTGTGCTTCTAACCCGTGGGAAACTTTTGCCGCTACCCATAACAAGGGCGACCGTGTTTCAGGTGCAATCAAGTCAATCACTGATTTCGGTATCTTTATTGGTCTGGACGGTGGTATCGACGGTCTTGTTCACTTGTCCGATATTTCCTGGTTAACACCGGGTGACGAGTCTGTTCGTAACTTTAGCAAGGGTGAAGAAGTTGAAGCTGTTGTACTGGCTGTTGATCCCGAGCGCGAGCGCATCTCACTGGGTCTCAAGCAATTGGATCAGGATCCGTTTGCGACCTTCATGGCTGAACACCCACGTGGAAGCCAGGTGAAAGGTGTCGTTAAGGAAGTTGACGCTCGTGGCGCAGTCATTGAGCTTGTTGATGGTGTGGAAGGTTATTTGCGCGCTTCTGATATCAAGAAAGAACGCGTTGAAGATGCAACCAAGGAACTCTCTGTTGGTGATGAAGTTGAAGCTAAATTCATTAGCCTCGACCGTAAGAACCGCAGTCTGGCGCTGTCAATTCGTGCGCTTGAAGACGACGAACTTGCCGATGCACTTGAAGAGTACCATTCACAAAATGCTTCCAGTGGAACAACTTCACTGGGTGAATTACTCAAAGAGCAACTCGACCAGGATAGCTAATATAAAAAGCGGGCGGTTCGCACAGAGCCGCCCGTTTTTTTCTATTGGTTAATAAAAATAGAAACAGAAACGAGAAATCTCAATGACCAAATCTGAATTAATTGACCGTCTTGCAGACGTACAAAAGCATCTGGCGCACCTGGATGTTGAGCTTGGTGTTAAATCCATTATTGAGCAAATGAGCAGTTCGTTATCGAACGGTGAACGCATTGAAATTAGAGGTTTTGGTAGTTTTTCGCTGCATTACCGTGCACCGAGAATGGGCCGTAACCCGAAGACCGGCGACGCTGTTGCCCTGCCTGGCAAGCACGTACCCCACTTTAAACCGGGTAAGTCACTGCGTGAGCGCGTAAACAACATCTCTTAATAACTATCTGGACCGGAGTCATCGTGAAAAAAATAGGCTTTTTCCTGGTTGCCATCGCAGCCATTGTGATTGGGCTGTTGATTGGTACGCTGAATTCTGGTCCGGTTCAGTTAGACTTGCTTTGGGTTCAATTGGAACTGCCGTTGGGCCTGAGCATTTTGCTTGGCTTTTCACTTGGTTTGCTAGCCGGACTAAGCATAATTTACCTTGGCAGAGT
>Ga0102810_1000378_pt1 | contig 16016 bp, 15 predicted proteins | sample ColrivemetaGS573_FD_84506 | JGI IMG/M metagenome (GOLD analysis project Ga0102810, IMG submission 84506) | Estuarine microbial communities from the Columbia River estuary - Ebb tide ETM metaG S.573 | ecosystem: Environmental > Aquatic > Marine > Intertidal zone > Estuary | place: USA: Columbia...
AGTTTGAAGCCCGAGGTTTTCAGGATTTCGGTTGCGGTTTCTGGTGTCAGCCAGCCCTCATCGTGTCGCCGGTTCATGTTGTCGTTGTCTGTGGCAAGGTGAAACTGGGGGCCTTTCCAGCCGTCCTCGATCACGTTCCAGCCGTAGGCTGCAGGTGCCGTCTGATGAATAATCAGCGCGCCGGCGGCACCCTGACGGGCCGCTTCTTCATATTTATACGTCCAGCGCCCGTAATACGTCATGGCATTGCCGTTAAAAAGATCCGGGTTCTGTGTTGCGTAGCCCGGGTCATTGACCAGGATAATGACAGTTTTCCCTTTTACATCGACATCTTTGTAGTCATTCCAGTGATATTCCGGTGCAACAATACCGTAACCCACCCAGACCAACTCACTGTCATTCAGGCCGTTTTGGGTACTTACCTGCGGGCTTCCCATCACCACTTCCGAACCATAGGCGTATGAGTGAAGCTTGCCCTGTGCGTCGCGGACAGCAAGCGCCATGGCGGGATCAGCCGCTATGGACACCAGTGGCACCGGTTGGCGGTAGCTGTCGCCGAACATGGGTTTTAACCCCATTTCGCTGAGTTGACTCTCGAGATAGTTCAAAGTGAGCCGTTCGCCTTCAGTCATGGGCGCGCGCCCGCCAAACTCATCTGATGCGAGTGTGGAAATACGCTCCAGCAAACCGACTGCATCGATCCTGGTAATGGCATCGTCATCCTCAGCCCAGGATTGGGTGGCGCCAGCAGCTAAAAAGCCGACAAGCAAACTGGTCATCAAGCCAGATCTGCGGGTTGCATTTGTATTCATTGGTATCTCCGCGGTGAGTTTTTTATTGTGGTTGAATTATTAAGGGTTCCGGTTGCAACAGGAGGCCAAATTTTTGCTGAACGGACTCGCAAATGGCAGCGGCTAAATCAAGCAGTTCACGGCCTGTCGCATTGTGTTTGTTGATCAGCACCAACGCGTGTTGTTCTGACACAGCGGCCCCACCCATGGAGCGGCCTTTCCACCCGCACTGCTCAATCATCCATGCGGCGCTGAGCTTGGTCTCTCCATCGCCGGCATCGAACATCGGCAAAGCGGTAAAGCGTTCTGCGAGACGGGTGGCCGCGGCATGATCAATCACGGGGTTTTTAAAGAAACTACCGGCATTGCCAATTAGATGCGGGTCAGGGAGCTTGCGCTGGCGAATGCGAATAACCGCTTCGCTCACCTGTTTTGCTGTTGGTGTGTTGATGCCCATTGCCCGAATCTCTTCATGTAAACCTGCATAATCCAGCTTTGGCTCAAAATTACGTTTTAAGCGCAGCCGAATGTGGGTAATGAGGAATTTGCCGGCATCGGCTGATTTAAAACGGCTGTTTCGATAGGAGAGGTCGCATTCCTGTCGATTGAACTCATGTGGTGTGCCGTTTGAAAGATCAATGACGCGAACTGAGTCGAGTATCTGCGCTAGCTCCACTCCATAAGCGCCAATATTTTGCATCGGGGCGGCCCCTGCCAGGCCCGGAATCAGGGCGAGGTTCTCTATCCCGGATAGGCCCTGGTCCAGACACCAAAGCACCAGTTGATGCCAGTTTTCCCCCGCGCGGGCTTCTATCAGTACCTCATTGCTCGAATCTGAGATGACCCGTTTGCCGGTGATACGGTTGAGCACCACCGTTCCCGCAACATTTCCCGCAAAAAGGATATTACTGCCGCCTCCAAGTATCAGGTCGGATGCGGGGTCAAAACGATAGCTGGTGCTGAAGACCTGCAGGTCATCGGGTGTTTCCAGTTCGAGTAACTGGTCGCTGTGGGCTTCGATTGAAAAGCTGTTGAGGTGTTTGAGTGAAGCGTTAAGGGTGCGCTTCATGCCGATGTTTGCGCCTTGATAGCTTTTACACAATCAGTCACCAGGTCGGGTCCCTTGTACACAAAACCGGTGTAGAACTGCACCAGGTCAGCACCCAGCGCGATCTTTTCAGCCGCATCTGCGCCGCTGGTAATTCCACCGGTGCCGATCAGTGCAACGTCAGGGGGCAATGCCGCACGAAAAGCTGCCAGCACATGGTTTGACTGTTCTTTGACCGGTGCGCCGCTAAGACCGCCTTGTTCGGCAGCGTGCCGCAGGCCTTTGACCGCGTCACGTGAAATGGTGGTATTGGTGGCGATCAGGCCTTCAAACTGGTTACGGGTAACCACGTCCGCAATTTCAGGAATTTGCGAATCTTCAAGGTCAGGGGCGACTTTAACCACCAGTGGCACGCGCTTTTGATGCGCGTCAGCCAGTTCTAACCGTTTGCGGTTGAGTGCGCCCAGTAATTTGTCGAGTTGATCCGCGTTTTGCAAGTCTCGCAGACCCTGCGTGTTGGGGGAGGAGATGTTGATCGTGATGTAATCGGCATAGGAATACACTTTTTCAAGACACACGAGATAGTCCTCGACCGCCTTTTCATTAGGGGTATCAAAGTTCTTGCCGATATTGATACCTAATATGCCTCGAAACTGACGTTTTTTTACCTGGTTCACCAGGTAGTCCACGCCTTTGTTGTTGAAGCCCAGTCGGTTGATCAGGGCATTGGCTTGTTCAATGCGAAACACCCTTGGTTTGGGATTGCCCGGCTGCGGTCGAGGGGTTACGGTGCCCACTTCAATAAACCCGAAGCCGAGACTGCCGAGCGCATCGATATAATCACCATTTTTATCCATGCCGGCCGCCATACCGACAGGGTTAGGGAACGCTAACCCCATTACTGTCACCGGCTGGCTGGCGGTGTTGCAGAGCAGGTTGGTGGCACCCACGCCATGACCCAGACGCAAACCCTCAAGAGCGAGACCATGAGCTGTCTCAGGGTCCGTTATGAACAAGGCCTTGCGAATTAATGAATACATGTCCTGGGTGCCTTCCGTGTCATCTACAGGTCGAACTTGATGCCCTGTGCCAGCGGCAGATCGGTTCCCCAGTTAATGGTATTGGTTTGACGTCGCATATATGCTTTCCATGAGTCTGAGCCGGACTCACGGCCGCCGCCGGTTTCCTTCTCACCGCCAAACGCGCCGCCGATTTCTGCACCGGATGTGCCGATATTGACGTTTGCGATACCGCAATCCGAACCTACGGCAGACAGGAAACGCTCAGCGTTACGCATGTTCATCGTGAAAATCGCCGAGGACAGGCCCTGAGCTACATCATTTTGCATTCTGATGGCGTCATCAAGGTCACTGAAGGGGATGACATAAAGAATTGGCGCAAAGGTTTCGCTCTGGACAATTTCCCATTCGTTTTTGACGCGAATGATGGTGGGTTCAACAAAGCTGCCCGGACGGTCGATACGGTGTCCGCCGGCGAGTACTTCGCCACCTTCGTTGACAGCCGATTCCACGGCCGCTTCAAAGCGGGCGACTGAGGCTTCATCGGTTAGCGGTCCCATTAAAGTTAAAGGATCAAGCGGATCGCCGATGCGAACCTGTTTGTAAGCCTTGACCAGTGCCGCAGTGACACGCTCCATGATCGAGTCATGCACGAACAGGCGGCGGGTCGATGTACAGCGCTGGCCGGCTGTGCCGACGGAGCCGAATACGATGCCGGGGATGCACATTTCAAGGTCTGCGGACTCATCCATGATAATGGCATTATTGCCACCCAGTTCCAGCAGGCTGCGACCCATGCGGGCGGCAACTTTGGCACCAACTTCACGACCGATAGCGGTAGACCCGGTGAAGGACATCAGGTCAATGCGTTTGTCGTTAACAAAGCGCTCAGCCAGTTCGTGACCGTGCTCAATAAAGCTCAGGAAAATTGGCGGATAGCCGTTTTCTTCCAGCACGGCATTGCAGATGTTTTGCACGGCCACACCGCACAATGCGCCTTTGGGCGAAGGTTTCCAAATGGTCGCGTTACCGCAAATGGCTGCAATGAAAGCGTTCCAGGCCCAAACAGCAACCGGAAAGTTGAAAGCGGAAATCACACCAACAACACCCATTGGATGCCATTGTTCATACATACGGTGAAGCGGACGCTCTGAATGCATGGTGTTGCCGTACAGCATGCGCGACTGGCCGACTGCGAAATCGCCGATATCGATCATTTCCTGAACTTCGCCGTCGCCTTCGGCCTTGATTTTGCCCATTTCGAGGCTGACCAGGCTGCCGAGCGCGTCTTTGTGCTCGCGCAGTGCGTCGGTGCACAGGCGGATGGCTTCACCGCGCAGTGGTGCCGGCACCTGGCGCCATTCCTTGAAAACTTCACGTGCGCGACTGACTACTTTTTCATAATCGTCCGCAGATGCCGAATATACACTGGCGATAACTTCACCGGTTGTGGGGTTAATCGCTTGCTTGATGCCAGCATCGGTTGTTGTGGAGTACTCACCGTCGCCGAAATATGCGCCGGGGTTAAAATCTTTGATGCCCAGGGATTTAAGAAATTCCATATTAAATGTCTGCCTTGTCAGGGGGTTGATACAGTTTGTGACCACGGATGCACGGTCAGGTTCTAACAGACTATTATCGCACTGCTTGGACAGCGATGCACACGCCAGCCGGGTATACGCGGTTATTTTTTTAATTTATCAAAATAAACATGAAAATTACCTATGGATTGGGAACCACTGGATAAACCACAGGTCGTATTGACAAACTAAATTAGCAAATCGGGATTGAATTCAATCATGCTATGCTCAACTATAATTAATAGGGGCGTATGAACGCTCTTCAGGCAATAAAAACAATGGTGGCAGGTGAAGTGCCTGCGGCGTTGTCGATAAAGGTGCCGGGCAGGGTTGGGCCATTAAGAACATGTGGAGTGCAGGGCGGAGTGAGCGAAGCCAGGGTTGATCAACTATTGGTAGAACGGGTTCAAAAAGGCGACAAGCGCGCCTTTGATTTACTGATCCTGAAATACCAGCACCGCATTGTAAGTCTGGTGTCCAGATATGTTTCTGATTCCTCAGAGGCACAGGACGTAGCACAAGAAGCGTTTATCAAGGCTTACCGGGCCATAGGCAGGTTCAGGGGCGAAAGCGCGTTTTATACCTGGTTGTATCGAATTGCCATCAATACCGCGAAAAACTGGATCGTCGCAAAAAACCGTCGTCCGCCATCGGGTGATATCGATGCAGCTGACGCCGAGCAATACGGTATGAGCGAACGATTGCAGGAAACCAGCACGCCGGAAAATGAAATGATGCGTGAGGAAATCGAGCGCACAGTGTTCGATACCATCGCAACGCTTCCGGAAGATTTACGCACGGCCATCATGCTCCGCGAGATGGACGGAATGAGTTATGAAGAAATTGCCACGACCATGGAATGTCCGATCGGCACGGTCCGCTCGCGAATATTTCGGGCACGAGAAGCAATTGATGAGAAACTAAAACCACTTGTTGGTGGTCACAAAAGCAGTGGGGAATAATAAGTGATATCTAATTTTGATATCCGGCACAGGTAATAAAAGAAATGAGCAAGGAATCTTTAGAGCATCTTTCCAGCCTTATGGATGGCGAGCTTTCAAATGAGGCAGGTTTATTCCTGACTCGAAGAATGTCCACCGATGAGGCTTTATGCGATACATGGGAGCGATATCATCTGATACGCGACTGCATTCGCCAGCCGGGCAGTAAGCAAATCGTTACAGGCTTGTCTGCAAAGCTCAACGCCACTCTTGACGAGGAAGACTCGCCGATAGAATCTGTAAGGCGTCCAAACGTTTGGTTGAAACCGCTTTCAGGTCTGGCCATTGCCGCGAGCGTCGCGTTAATGGCAGTTGTGGTCACAGCTCCGCAGGTGAGTGAGTTGCCGGCGGGTAACGATACGGCGCTGTCACAACCGGTCAACGCGCCGTTTGTCAGTCCCAATAATGTGAGCCCGGGCAACTCATCTATCACACCGGTTTCACAGGCGGCAAGTTACGCGCCGCAACAAGCTGACTCAAATGTGCTGAACTCTTATCTTTTACGTCACAACCAAGTGTCGCAAGCCGCAGGCAGGCATGGTTTTGTGTCTTACATACCTATAGTCGTTACACCTGCTTCCCCTGTAGAAGTGAATGCTGCCGAGACACCTGAAAGCAATTCAGATGCTACTCAGCCTGTTACTCAGGTGGACGCTGCTGAAGATAAATGAGGGACCTCTCGCGTAAATCCTTTCTGCTGCTAATTTCAATCAGTCTCAGCGGACTGGCTTTGGCTGAAAGTTCCAGCAGCGCGCGCGAGTGGTTGGAGCGCATGACGACAGCCATGAGCCAGATGAGCTATCAGGGTTCTTTTGTGTATGTTCGTGGCGGTACTGTCGAGAGCATGCGGATAACACACGTTACCGATGAAGCGGGTGTTCGGGAGCGACTCTACTCAGTGAGCGGTCCGCATAGAGAAGTCATACGGGATCGAGAAGGTGTCCGGTGCGTTTTACACGATTCGTCTGCAATTGTGAAAGATCATACTGTTGCGAATTCCTATTTTCCGGAGTTGCCTTTATCAATTGTTGAAGGCGATGACAGTGGTTATAAGCTTGAAGTGGGCGGCGAAACAAGAATTGCCGGTCATACTGCCAGGCTCGTAAGCGTTTCACCCGTTGATAATTTTCGATATGGGTATGATTTCTGGCTGGAAGAAAAAAGCGGCCTGTTGCTGCAGTGGGTCTTGCTCGACTCCGGTCGCAAACCGCTGGCCAAATTGATGTTTACAGATATTGCACTGGGTTCCGCGATCAGGCTGGAAGAGCTTGAATCCGGCGCGCGTGCTGAAGATTTTATTGAACTGAAAACATTCAGCCCCGAAAAAACGGTATCTACTCAGTCGGCCCCTCGCTGGAAGCCGGCAAAACTACCAATAGGGTTTCAACTGACATCCCACAGTCACAAAGCGGGTGCTGGGGGCGTGTATGAGCACATGGTTTATAGTGATGGTTTGGCATCCGTCTCAGTTTATGTTGAGGAGGAGGGCGCAGGGCAGTTTTTGCACCCTGGAACCAGTCAGTTAGGGACTCACAATGCGTACGCCAGAAGGCAGGGTGAATTGCAGATACTTGTTATCGGGGAAGTACCCGCGATCACCGTTAAGTCCATTGCCAATGAAGTTGCGATTTCCGTGGCTTCCAATTAATGATTGAACAAAATGTGCAGGTTGTGCGCTGTCAGGAAGAGCGCTTATGGGTGCGCATGGGTTCACAGTCAGGCTGCACCGCCTGTGATAATGGCAAGGGTTGTGGCGCCGGATTATTCGCAAAACTGTTGCAGCGCAAACCCGTTGTGCTGGAGTTGCCGCGAACCGATATGAATGTGAAGGCAGGTCAAATGGTGACCCTGTCTTTTTCAGAAAAAATTTACCTCAAACTGGTTCTTGCTTCTTATGGTTGGCCGTTGCTGGCCGCATTGGGTGGCGCGTTTGCAGGTTTTGGTATGAGCACATGGCTGCAATTAGGGCCGATGCTAATCGATCTGGGTACATTAACTGGCGCCTTGTTTTTCGGCTGGGTTACCGTAAAAAGCCTTAAAAGCCGGGCAGGATCGGATAATTTTCTTAAATCACTACACGCCACCTGTTATAGCCCTTCAACCACACCAGAAATGTGTAACGGCAAAGTCAAACACTCGCAAACCACCTAAAATGTTTAAATTATCTATATGTCTCGGAGTAAAATAATGAAGCAAAAAGTAACAATGCAAATGCTTGCATTGCTAATGTTGTTTATGAGCCTGCCGCTTGCCGCAAAAGTTAGTGGCCTGCCGGATTTTACAGAGCTGGTAGAAAAAGCCGGGCCTGCGGTTGTAAATATCCGCGTGACCAAGTTTGGTAAACGCAGTCTGCAATCACCGGAGCAGAATGGTGCTCAGCCGGGCGAGCCTGGTGAAGGTCATCCCGAGATTCCCGAGTTTTTTAAACGCTATTTCAATACACCCAAGGACCCGCGGTTTGATCAGCCCGATCGTACGGGTGCCGGATCCGGGTTTATTTATGAGGCAGACGGTTATATTTTGACCAATCACCATGTTATTGCGCAAGCCGATGAAATTATCATTCGTATGGCGGATCGGCGGGAGTTCGAAGCCGAGCTGATCGGCTCAGATGAAGCGAGCGATATCGCCGTCCTTAAGATCAATGCCGATAAGAAACTGCCGTTTTTGCACTTGGGTGAGTCCGAGTCCGTGAAACAAGGTGAGTGGGTCGCGGCTATCGGCTCACCATTTAATTTTGAGCAAAGCGTTACCGCCGGTATTGTCAGCGCCAAAGGAAGGTCCAACCGCGCACAGCAATATGTACCTTTTATCCAGACCGATGTCGCAATTAATCGTGGTAATTCGGGCGGGCCGTTGCTCAATATGGATGGTGAAGTTATCGGTATTAACTCATGGATATTGAGCTCGAGCGGTGGCTACATTGGATTGTCATTCTCCATTCCAATCGAGGTGGCGGCCAGCACTGCCAGGCAGTTGCGTGAGACAGGTAAAGTCGCGCGGGGACTGCTGGGCGTTATTGTGGGTGAAGTTAATCGTGACATGGCTGAGGCGTTAAAGCTTGATCGGCCGGTGGGCGCACTGGTTAACGACATTACGCCCGGTGGGGCCGCTGCGCGTGCCGGTATTGAGCCTGGTGACGTTATTTTGTCGTTTAATGATGCGCCGGTTGAAACCTCAAGCGACTTACCGCCCCTGGTTGGTTCAAACCCGCCCGGTACAAAAGCCACCGTTACGGTAAGCAGGGAAGGTGAGAGAAAAGTCTTTGATGTAACGCTGGATGCGCTTGATAACGAGAGTAGCGACACCATTGCTGACAATGAAGAAGGTAGCGATGACGGTAATGTGCTGGGGTTGGTCGTTGAGAACATCAACAGTGACCGCCGGCGCGAACTTGGCGATCCGGTGGGTGGCGTGGTCATTGCGGAAATTGATAGCGATGATGCGTGGCGTGCGGGCTTGAGGCCTGGTGATGTGATTCTGATGATCAACAATCGCAATGTTGAAAGTCTGGATGATTTTAAGGCGCTCGTTGAGAAAATTGAAACAAATCGGGCCGTCGCCCTGCGTATATGGCGCAACGGCACCGCCAGTTTTATTGCATTTACACCGCGCGATAAAGATGAGGGATAACCCGTAGTCAGTTATAATTACGGGTTGGATACAAGGAGGCCATCCGTTGTAAGCAACGGATGGCCTTCGACTGTATAGATTTGGGAACACCCTTAACCGTGCCTGGCTGAAGTATCAAATGGATCAAAAATACATACGGAATTTTTCCATAATCGCCCATGTTGACCATGGCAAGTCGACCTTGGCTGATCGCTTTATACAGCTGTGCGATGGTTTGAGCGCACGTGAAATGTCAGCACAAGTACTTGATAGTATGGATATTGAGCGCGAGCGCGGTATTACTATTAAAGCCCAAAGTGTCACGTTGGACTACAATGCAGAAGACGGCAAGGTTTACCATCTGAATTTCATTGATACTCCGGGTCACGTTGATTTTTCCTACGAGGTTTCACGCTCATTGGCTGCCTGTGAGGGCGCACTTTTGGTTGTGGATGCGGCGCAGGGTGTTGAAGCACAAAGCGTGGCAAATTGTTATACAGCAGTGGAGCTTGGGCTGGAAGTTATCCCTGTACTGAATAAAATTGACCTGCCATCTTCCGATCCTGAAAGGGTTAAGCAGGAGATTGAAGATATTATTGGTATCGAGGCGCAAAACGCTCTCGCAGTCAGTGCCAAGACCGGAGTCGGGGTGGCGCAGGTGCTGGAGCGCTTGATTCGCGATGTGCCGATGCCAACCGGTGATCCGAACGCGCCGCTTAAGGCATTGATCATTGACTCCTGGTTTGACAACTACCTTGGTATCGTCTCTCTGATCAGGGTGGTTGATGGAACGGTCAGTAAACGCGACAAAATTGAATTGATGTCCTCGAAAAACCAGCACCTGGTTGATCAGGTTGGTGTGTTTACACCTAAACGCAAGTTGCGCGATACGCTATCTGCCGGTGAAGTGGGTTTTCTGGTTGCAGGCATCAAGAATATTCACGGCGCCCCTGTAGGCGATACCATTACGTCGGCCAAGACGCCCGCTGAAAAACCGCTTCCCGGTTTTGCGACCATGCAGCCAAGGGTTTTTGCGGGGCTGTTTCCAACGGATGCCGATGATTACCCTGACCTGCGTGAAGCTCTCGAAAAATTACAATTGAATGACGCGTCATTGAACTTTGAGCCGGAGACCTCAGAAGCGCTTGGTTTTGGCTTCCGTTGCGGCTTTCTTGGTTTGCTGCATATGGATATCGTCCAGGAGCGGCTGGAACGCGAGTACGACGTTGATTTGATCACAACTGCACCAACGGTTATCTACGAAGTAGAGATGACCAATGGTGAAGTAATAACGCTTGAAAATCCCGCCAAACTCCCAGCTGTCAACAAAATCGCTGAAGTCCGTGAGCCCATCATTCATGCGAACGTTCTGGTGCCGCAGGATTATGTCGGGGCGGTGATCGGTCTGTGTGAAGAAAAGCGTGGACAGCAAATTGGTATGCAGTATCTGGGTGGGCAGGTGTCCATTCAGTATGAGTTACCCCTGTCGGAAGTGGTGCTGGATTTCTTCGATAAGTTAAAGTCGGTCAGTCGTGGCTACGCGTCATTTGATTATCATTTCGTGCGTTTTACAGCGGGTCCATTTGTTCGTGTTGATGTGTTGATCAATGGTGAGCGGGTAGATGCCCTGTCTTTGATTATGCACCGCGATCAGGCACAACGACGTGGCCGTGAGTTGGCGACCAGCATGAAAGAGCTGATTCCGAGGCAAATGTTTGATGTTGCAATTCAGGCGTCTATTGGTGCGCAGGTTATTGCCCGTACCACCGTAAAGGCCCTGCGTAAGAATGTAACAGCGAAATGTTATGGTGGTGATATCACCCGTAAGCGTAAACTGCTGGAAAAACAAAAAGCCGGTAAAAAGAGAATGAAACAAGTAGGTAGTGTTGAAATTCCTCAGGAAGCTTTTTTGGCGGTTTTGCAGCAAGACAACAAAAAATAGAATGACTTTCATGCAGCCAATAACAGATACACTTAAAGGGCAGGTAAATTGAATGAACATTGATTTTGCATTGGTACTGGTAGTTCTGACATCGGTGACCGGCATTGTTTGGCTGATCGACAGTCTGCTTTTCAGGCAGAAGCGTATGGATCGTCTGGTTAAGAAAAACCTGGAACCAACGCGTGAACCGGTACTGGTGGAGTATTCCCGTTCACTGTTTCCCGTGCTTCTTATTGTACTTTTGTTCCGGTCGTTCTTGTTTGAGCCATTTAAGATTCCGTCTGGATCAATGATTCCGACGTTGCTGGTGGGCGACTTTATCGTGGTTAACAAGTTTTCCTACGGTATCCGTTTGCCGGTATTAAACAAGAAAATCATTCATATAGGTGAGCCCCAACGAGGCGATGTAGTGGTTTTTCGTTTCCCCAACGACCCTTCTGTGAACTTTATCAAGCGTGCAATCGGGCTGCCCGGAGACACGATCACCTACCGGGACAAACAGCTTTTCGTCAACGGCGAGAGGGTTGAAAGTACGTCCGACGGACAGTTTAAAAGTGCTGACGTCAAGTGCTCAACACCGGCGGTGGACGCGAAATTGTTCGATGAACAACTTGGCGATGCTAACCACCAGATGCTGCTGCATGAGCGTAGCCGCAGCAGAAATGGCCAGTGGGTTGTTCCGCAGGGGCACTACTTCATGATGGGTGATAATCGAGATCGCAGTAATGACAGTCGTGAATGGGGCTTTGTACCGGAAGAGAATCTTTTGGGTCGTGCCTTTGGTATCTGGCTCAATTTCGATTTTGAAAAGGGTTGCGCAGATTTATCACGGGTCGGAAATGGCATACACTAGGCCAACCGGTGTTAGTTGCGCCAATGGCCAATTAATCAAGAATAACTTCAGCGATAAAGGAAGAGATGTATGAAGATCCACAAGCAAAAAGGCCTGACAATCATGGGTTTTCTGATTGTGATTTCAATTACCCTCTTTGTGGCATTTCTCGGTATGCGTATCGTGCCGCTCTATATGGAGTACTTCTCTGTGGTCAGTGCGCTCAATGGCGTGGCTTCTGAGAAAGGCAGCGCAAGAATTTCGCCATTTGAGCTGAAGGTCAAAGTGCTGAACCGTCTTTATGTAAGCTACTCAGAAAACGTCAAAGAATCACATATTAAAGTAACCCGCAATAATGGCGTTATTTTGCGTGTGGCCTATGAAGTTCGGACACCTGTCATCGGCAATCTTGATGTGGTTGCCAAATTTGACAAATCGGTCAAGTTGGCGAATTGAGCTTGGGTTCATCAGGTTTAACCTGTTTGAATATTGATAAAATGAGGGAAATTCCAGGTATTCCCTATCGTTTCAAAGACCCCGGTTTACTGGAGTTGGCGCTGTCCCACCGCAGTGTGGGGCGGGTTAACAATGAACGACTCGAGTTTCTCGGCGACAGCGTTTTGAATTTTGTTGTTTCTGCACGACTATTTGAATTAAAACCTGAAAGTAGTGAAGGCGACTTGAGCCGTTTGCGGGCCCGTGTGGTTCGCGGTACTACCTTGGCAATGCTGGCTACCGGGTTGAAGCTGGGTGACTACGTGAAACTTGGTGAAGGTGAGTTAAAGTCCGGCGGTTTTAAAAGAAGTTCTATTTTGGCCGATGTGCTGGAAGCTGTGTTTGGCGCTATTTACCTGGATGGCGGCTTTAACCGTTGTGAGCGCGTCATATTAGATATATGTAACCCGTACATTGACGGATTACCCGATGCCGCGGAGTTAAAAGATCCAAAAACCCGACTGCAGGAATGGTTACAGGGTCGGGGTTTTCCTTTGCCTGAATATAGTCTTGTGAGCGAAGAGGGTCCGCCGCATAAAAAACAGTTTCTGACCCGTTGCCTTGGTAAAGACGCAGATATTAACGTGACCGGTGAGGGTGGCAGCAGGCAGAAAGCCGAACAGGCTGCCGCATCTGCTGCACTCGAGTTTATTGCCGGAATGCCTAAAAAGTGAGCGATGGATGATGACCGATATTAACGAGCACCAGGAAGATTTCCGATTTGGTTACGTGTCCATTGTGGGTCGTCCCAATGTGGGTAAATCAACTCTGCTGAACCAGATACTGGGGCAGAAAGTAAGCATAGTGACCGCCAAGCCGCAGACCACCCGGCAGCGGCTTGCGGGCATCAAAACGACTGACAAGGGGCAGGTTGTCTACGTTGATACCCCCGGCATTCACCATTCCGCCAAACGTGCGTTAAACCGCTATATGAATCGTGTAGCGCAGGCCTCATTTCGTGATGTCGATATGGTCATGTTTCTGGTTGAAGCGGGTAACTGGACGCGTCAGGACGCTTTTGTCGCAAAGGCTTTGAACTCCGTAGATGTGCCGGTCATGCTCGTTCTGAACAAGATAGACCTGGTTCCCGATAAAGAGTCGTTATTGAAATTTGTAGATGAAAATTTCCGTGATGTTACCTATGACAGCATCATGATGATATCTGCTAAAAATGGCAGCGGCGTTGCAGAGTTGGAAAAACACGTTCTCGGTAAACTACCTTTTTCAAGACCTTTTTATGACGAGGATCAGTTTACCGATCGCAGCGAGCGCTTTCTTGCGGCGGAAATGATCAGGGAACAATTGACGACGCGCCTGCACCAGGAATTGCCCTACGCGCTGACCGTGCAAATTGAAGAGTTCAAGCGCCAGGGAAAACTGCTGACGATCGGCGCTATTATCTGGGTGGAAAGGGAAAGCCAGAAGCAAATTACGATTGGTAAAAACGGCATTGTGCTCAAGCAAATTGGCAGTAAGGCGCGGGTTGTTCTGGAAGAGTTGTTTGGTGAAAAAATATTTTTGCGTTTGTGGGTCAAGGTCAGCAAAGACTGGTCGGACAGTGATAAATTAATCGAAAGATTCGGGTACAGCGACTAGAGCTGTCATGCGCTGATGTGGAAGGTGTGCACGGACCCCGGTAGTTTTTCAAGGCGTTTTTGATGGGCCGTATACAATTAGAGCCGGCCTCTGTGTTACATAGCCGGGCCTTCCGTGAGACAAGCCTGATTGTCGAGGCTTTCACACGTGAACATGGCCGCGTGGCTGTGGTTGCGCGAGGGGCGAAATCGCTTCGTTCTCGCTGGCGTAATGTTTTACAGCCATTCCGACCTTTGTTGCTTAGTTGGACCCAGAAAAGTGATCTGGGAACACTAACCGCTGCAGATCAGGTTGCATCGCCGCCTGCACTGCAGGGACAATCCCTTTACTGTGGTTTATACCTCAACGAGTTGCTGATGCGTCTGTTGCATCGTGGTGACACACATTCCGAGGTGTTTGAACGTTATCGGCAAGTGCTTTCTGAGCTTTCGTTGGAAGTGGCGCCGCAACCGGTGTTACGGGTTTTTGAAAAGCATCTTCTCGAAGCAATCGGCTACGCGATGCTATTGGACAAAGAGGTTGGAACCGGTGCGGACATCAATCCGCAAAGCTGGTATGACTACCAGGCCGACCGTGGTCCAACGCGCGTTTCCGGGGCCGGAAAAAACCGCGTGTCCGGCAGTGCATTGCTGGCTTTGCATACCGAAAACCTGCAGCCCGAAAATTTACCAGAGTTGCGCATGCTGATGCGGAACGTAATCGGCTATCATTTAGGCGGCAAGCCGTTGGCCAGTCTGTCCCTGTTTTCCGCCTAAGTAAATTGGTTTAGTTAAGAGGTATATGGTTATGCGATCCGAAAAATTATTACTGGGCGTCAATATCGACCATGTTGCGACCATTCGGCAAGCCCGCGGTGCAAGTTATCCCAGCGTGCTGGAAGCTGCCCGTGTTGCCGAAAAAGCCGGCGCAGACGCCATTACCGTGCATTTGCGCGAAGACCGGCGGCACATTCAGGATCAGGAAGTCATCGAGCTTTGCAAACAGGTGCAAACCCGCGTGAATCTTGAAATGGCTGTAACCGATGAAATGCTCGCGATTGCGGTGGCCAATCGCCCCGCGGATGTGTGTCTGGTGCCGGAAAAACGCGAAGAGTTGACCACTGAAGGCGGTTTGGATGTGCTGGCGCATTTTGATGCTGTTAAATACGCTTGCAAACACCTGCGCGCTGCGGGTATTCGTGTTTCATTGTTTATCGACCCGGATATCGAGCAGCTTGATGCTGCAATGGGATGCGGCGCGCCCGTTGTGGAGTTGCATACCGGAAGTTACGCGGATGCCGACCCGGTAAATGTTAATGCCGAGTTTCAGCGCATTGCCAGTGCAGCGGCGCATGGTGATGCGATAGGCTTGCAAATCAATGCTGGTCACGGACTGCACTACGAGAATTTATCACCGATTGTTCGCATACCGCAGTTGGTTGAACTGAATATCGGTCATTCTATCGTTGCAAGAGCACTGTTTGTTGGGCTGGATCAAGCCGTCCGGGATATGCTCGCTCTAATGCGATAACACGCCGGAAAAGTACCCTTTCACTCTGTGCGAAAAGCACTTTGAAGTAATTAAATATAATCGGAATCAATGATAATGGGGCGTAGCCGCAAAAAATTACCCGACCAACCGTTTGAATTGGAGATTGATTCGCTCAATGCCAAGGGTATGGGCCTGGGGGTTCATGGAACGAAAAATCTCAAGGTGTTTGACGCGCTGCCAGGTGAAAAAGTCCTCGCGCGCCACCTGTTCGGCAGGACTCAGAAGGGCAAGGCGGAAACTCTCGAGGTGTTACAGCCCTCGGCCGACAGGGTAGAACCCGTTTGTCCCCATTTCGGTACGTGCGGTGCTTGCAGTCTTCAGCATTTGTCCATGGATGCCCAGCTTGGCCGCAAACAGGCGGCATTGTTGCAGGCGTTGAAAGATGCCGGCGATATTGCACCACTCACGGTTTATGAACCATTGTGCGGACCAGAGTGGAGTTATCGACGCAAAGCACGACTTTCGGTACGTGATGTGCCGGCGAAGGAACGTGTTCTGGTCGGATTTCGCGAGCGCGATGGACGCTTCGTTGCCGACATGAACGAATGCCATATTTTGCGTAAACAAATA
>Ga0102810_1000380_pt1 | contig 15989 bp, 17 predicted proteins | sample ColrivemetaGS573_FD_84506 | JGI IMG/M metagenome (GOLD analysis project Ga0102810, IMG submission 84506) | Estuarine microbial communities from the Columbia River estuary - Ebb tide ETM metaG S.573 | ecosystem: Environmental > Aquatic > Marine > Intertidal zone > Estuary | place: USA: Columbia...
AAATTCAGCGCGAGGTGGTTGAGAGGCGTTTCGGCATTCACGGTCACCAGCGCGCTACCCTTGAGCAGGTTGGCGAGCAAATTGGTGTGACTCGCGAGCGGGTCAGGCAAATTCAAATGGACGCACTGGTTCGTCTTCGAAGAATCATGATCACTACCGGTCACAGCGTGCAATCCCTGATCGGTTAGCAGGATTAACGGATTAGAGAATTAGTGCTGCGACTACCGGTCGGTTTTCGCTCGCCAGGATATTGTAGGTGCGACAGGCGGCAGCTGTAGTCATCACTTCCAGACCAATTCCCAGCCCCATTACCGATGCCATGAGTGCCGGGTCAGGGAAGGTCTGAACCGCGCCGGTACCCAGTATTAATATTCCCGGTTTCATTGCCAGGGCGTCTTCCAGTTGTTCCATTGTCAGGAATTCAGTGGATGCTGCGGCCCAATCGGGCATAATTTGGCTTGGAGAGAGGATCAGATTGGACGTGAAAGTCTGGTCGCCGATTACCAGGGCGCCTGCTTCATGGGATCGGATCAGGTTTATGTCGAGTCTGAGGTCGCGGGTAAATTGCATGGGCGAGAGCATAGCCAGTCGCGAGCAACGGAACAATTCCGGTTCTTATCAAAGGTTGTTGCATGGCTGAATTGACAATAGTAGTGCCAGATCTGATGGCCCTGGCGGACCTGGCAATCCGGGACCCTTTGCGCTGGCCCGTCATGAATCGCGTGTTGGCGAGAGGCCGGTCATTGCCTTCCCAGGGTCAGCCTGGCGAGGGGTTTGCCCGGGCACTGGGGCTCAAAGGCGGCGTTGGGGGGCTGGCAAGATATTGCTTCCTGCATGATACCGGCCATCTTCCCGAGGGCGGTTGTTCGCGGCTGGATCCGGTAGAGGTGGGCGTGGGCCCCCGGGGCTTGTTCCTGCGCTCAGCGTCCATGCCGGATTTGCAGCGCGAGGAAGCGGATGCGCTGATTTTGGAACTGGATCACCTGATGACCGAATTTGGCTGGCACCTGGAAGCGTCGGTACCGTCGCGCTGGTATGTGTTGACCCGGGAGTCGCTTCGGGCCGGGTTGGGTCCGCCAATACTGGCCGAGGGTGAGAACCTGATGGAACGCCTTGCCGGGAATGACTTGGCAAAAGAATGGGCAAAACTGCTTAATGAAATTCAAATTCTCCTTCACCAGCACCCGGTCAACCTGAAGCGTGAGCAAGAAGGCAGAGCCCAGGCTAATTGCCTGTGGCCCTGGGGCGGCGGAACAGATCACAGCCTGGATGGGGCGCGCAAGGTGACGTTCTGGAGTGATGGTGATCCGGTGCTGGGTGGAATCGCCGAGGTGCTGAAACAGTCCGTGGGGAAGGTCGAATCACTTGCCGGGATGTCGGATAGCTGGTTCGGTTCATCCCTGGTGTCGCTGCATGCGGACGGGCCGAGAGAGCAGCGGCTGGATGCGCTGGAGCAGGCCTGGCTGGCACCGTTGGCCACTCGTGGGCTGAAGCCCTGGACGTTTATCTTGAGTGACCTGGATGGGGCTGGCTACAAAATGGGGCTATTTGATTGGTGGGCGCGGTGGCGAAAAGCGTCGATGCCGGGAGACCAGCAGTGAGTCGTCCTGTCAGGCGCCGTGAGCCCAAGGGTGACTCATCCCCAGGAAGTGATTGGTCGGACCTGTTACGCCGGGTGATGGCTAATCGTGGCGTGCTGGATGCCCGGGATCTTGGGGCTTCGCTTGCTGAGATCATTCCTGTCAGCCAGCTTGCCGGGGTTGATCAGGCAGCGGAGTTGCTCAGCCGTCATCGGGAGTCTGGACGGGTCCTGATAATCGGAGACTTTGATGCGGACGGGGCCACGAGCACGGCGCTGATGATGCGGGCCATGCAGGCCATGGGCTTCAACAGTGTGGATTTTCTGGTTCCCAATCGCTTCGAATTTGGCTACGGCCTGACCCCGGAAATCGTCGAGCTTTCCCTGCAAAGAACCCCCACCTTGCTGGTCACCGTTGATAACGGCATCTCCAGCGTGGAAGGCGCCAGGCGCGCGGCTGAGGCCGGATTGGAATTACTGGTGACCGATCATCATCTGCCACCGTCTGTATTGCCTGAAGCCCAGGTCATAGTAAATCCGAATCTTGTTGGCAGCGATTTTCCCAGCAAGAATCTGGCCGGGGTGGGAGTGGCGTTTTATGTCATGGCGGCGTTAGCCAGGAAACTGGATTGTGGGTTCTCTCCGGCCCGGTTGCTGGACCTGGTGGCCCTGGGAACCATCGCCGATGTCGTGCCCATGGACAAGAACAACCGGGTCCTGGCCCAGCAGGGACTAAAACGTATCCGGGCGGGTAAATGTGCCCCGGGAATACTGGCCTTGCTGGAATTGTCGGATCGAGATGCCCGGCGTGCCACCGCCGTAGACCTGGCCTTCGGTGTGGCACCGAGATTAAATGCGGCGGGGCGGCTTGATGATATGTCCCTGGGCATTCGCTGTCTGATGACCGAGGATCCGGTACAGGCCAGGCAGTGGGCCGCGGAACTGGATGACCTGAACAAGCGGCGGCGAGAGATTGAGGGTCGAATGCAGGAACAGGCGCTGGAAGCGGTGAAATCCCTGGAACTGGATTCCAGCGATGAACTGCCTCCGATACTTTGCCTGTTTGACCCGGACTGGCACCAGGGCGTGGTGGGGCTGGTTGCCTCGCGCATCAAGGAAAAGGTGCACCGCCCTGTGGTTGCCTTTGCCCGCACCGAGGAGGGGGAACTGAAAGGTTCTGCCCGTTCCGTTACCGGACTGCATATTCGGGACGCCATGGATAACGTTGCTACCCGGCACCCGTCGATGTTGAGCAAGTTTGGTGGTCACGCCATGGCCGCGGGGTTAAGCCTGGCCGAGAAAGACCTGGATGGGTTTCGACAGGCCATGGTGGAAGAGGTGGCCCGCTGGACGGACGATATGGATATGCAAGGGGTGCTGTGGACCGACGGTGAATTGCAGCCCTCGGAATTCAACCTGGAAAGCGCGGAATTACTCAGGGAAGCCGCCCCCTGGGGACAGCAATTCCCGGAGCCCCGTTTTGACGGTCTCTTCCATATCCTGGAAAGCCGGATCGTGGGCGAGAAGCACCTTAAGCTACGGGTTCGCGATGCCGCCGGTGGTGACGTGCTCGATGCCATCGCTTTCGGGCAGGCAGAGATGCAGGATCACCTCGATCAGAACATGAACCTGGTATACCGGCTGGACGTCAATGAATGGCAGGGCAGGCGCAGGTTGCAGTTGATGGTGGAGAATATCCAGGCACAGTAAAGCGGTTGCGGAGGTTTAGCAGTTTCGTATGAGCTGTTTTTCAACTACCATTGCCTCCCGTTTTGGCTTGCATTGAGCGAAGTGTATGGAGACCAACCCGCAAAAAACCCAGATCAAGGACCTTCAAGGGCGTACTGAGGCCCTTAGGGGGTATCTTTGACTATGCTGGAAGCGCCGAACGCCTGGAAGAAGTAAGCCGCGAACTGGAAAGCCCAACGATCTGGGACGACCAGGAAAAGGCCCAGTCCCTGGGGCGCGAACGGGTCAAGCTTGAAGCCTTGGTAAGCTCCCTGGATCGTCTCTCGGGTGGCCTCCAGGATGCGGATGACCTGCTGGAAATGGCTATCGAAGAGCAGGACCAGGGCACCGTGGATGAATTGATTGCGGACCTGAACGGTTTGGAAGCCGAGATCAGTAAGCTGGAATTCCGCCGGATGTTCTGCGGTGAAATGGATCCCAGTAGCGCCTTCGTGGATATCCAGGCCGGTTCCGGTGGTACCGAGGCCCAGGATTGGGCAGAGATGCTGCTGCGAATGTATTTGCGTTGGGGTGAGGCCCGGGGCTTTGATACCGAGATCATCGAGGCTTCTGCCGGTGAAGTGGCGGGTATCAAGAGCGCCACGGTACGCTTTGGCGGTGACTACGCCTACGGTTGGCTGCGAACCGAGACCGGTGTACATCGCCTGGTTCGTAAATCGCCCTTCGATTCAGGTAATCGTCGTCACACCTCATTTGCTGCAGTGTTTGTTGCGCCTGAAGTGGACGATGACATCGACATTGATGTGAACCCGGCTGATTTGCGTATCGACGTGTATCGGGCTAGCGGTGCTGGCGGACAGCACGTTAACCGAACCGAGTCGGCAGTTCGAATAACCCATAATCCCAGTGGCATTGTCGTGCAGTGTCAGAACGACCGATCACAGCACAAGAACAAGGCCACTGCGATGAAACAATTGAAGGCGAAGCTCTACGAGAGGGAGCTTCAGATACGCAAGGCGGAATCCGATGCCCTGGAGGACACCAAGTCAGACATTGGCTGGGGCAGCCAGATTCGGTCTTATGTGCTGGACCAGTCGCGTATCAAGGATTTACGCACGGGTGTGGAGACCGGCAATACCCAGGCGGTATTGGACGGAAACCTGGATCAATTTCTTGAGGCAAGCCTCAAGCAAGGCCTGTAGTCTACTCATAGATTGCACAGGCTAAATCAACGCAGGATTTGCAGATGAATCACGAAGACGAACATGCCCTGATCGCCGAACGTCGGCGCAAGCTCAATGAGATGCGCAGTTCAGGGAACGCCTACCCGAATGACTTCCGCCAGGAAGCCCTGGCCGATGACTTGCTTTCCGAGTACGGAGAACATTCCGGGGAAGCCCTGGATGAACTCGGCAAGGTGGTAAGCGTAGCCGGACGCCTGATGGCCAAGCGGGTGATGGGGAAGGCGAGTTTCGCCAAGATCCAGGATCGTTCCGGCCAGCTGCAGTTGTTTGTGCAGAAGAACAGCCTGGGTGAGGAGCTGTATGCATCGTTTAAATCCTGGGACCGCGGTGACATCATCGGTGCCCGTGGCAGGCTGTTCAAAACCAAGACCGGTGAGCTGTCGGTATGGGTTGAGGAGCTTCGCCCGCTGACCAAGTCTTTGCGCCCCCTGCCGGAAAAGTTTCACGGTTTGAGCGATCAGGAAACCCGCTATCGCCAGCGCTATGTGGACCTGATCATCAACGACTCGACCCGGGAAGCATTCAAGATTCGCAGCAAGACCCTGGCCGCGATTCGCAGTCAGCTGGACGGGTTGTCTTTCATGGAAGTTGAGACTCCCATGATGCACCCGATTCCCGGTGGCGCCGTGGCTCGACCCTTTGTCACCCATCACAACACCCTTGATATGAAGTTGTACCTGCGTATCGCTCCGGAACTGTATTTGAAGCGATTGATCGTAGGCGGCCTGGGTCGTGTCTACGAGATTAATCGCAGCTTCCGCAACGAGGGTATCTCCACCCAGCATAATCCTGAATTCACGATGCTGGAGTTGTACCAGGCATTTGCGGATTACGAGGACATCATGGATCTGACCGAGAACCTGATTCGTAATACCGCCCAGGCGGTACTTGGGAAGCAGGTGCTTGATTACCAGGGTGTGGACGTAGACCTGGCCAAGCCGTTCGAACGGATTACCGTCGAGGCGTCTGTGCTGAAATATAACCCGGACCTGGATCCCAAGCGGCTACGTGAGGTCGAGTACCTGCGTGAGGTTTGCAAAAAACTGAAAGTGCATGTGAAAGACAGTTTCGGCGCGGGTAAGCTGCTGATCGAGATATTCGATGCGACAGTGGAAAGCGAGTTGATGCAACCCACGTTCATTACCGCGTATCCCACCGAGGTGTCACCGCTGTCCCGCTGCAATGACAACGATTCGTTTATTACTGATCGTTTTGAATTGTTCATGACCGGCAGAGAGTTAGCTAACGGATTCTCTGAGTTGAATGATCCCGAGGAGCAGGCCGAACGCTTCCGTGACCAGGTTGTGGCCAAGGATGCAGGAGACGATGAGGCCATGTTCTTTGATGACGATTATATTCGTGCACTGGAATATGGATTGCCGCCTACAGGCGGGCTGGGAATTGGTATTGATCGCCTGGTGATGCTGTACACCAACTCGGCGTCAATTCGCGACGTGTTGTTGTTCCCGTTGATGCGCCCCGAGGCCTAGTCGGTTTCGGGCAGCGAATAAGGCAGGGGCCGGGTTTCGACCCGGCTTTCGCCTATATTCATCGGCGAGCCTGCCTGGGCCGCATCGAGTTGCAGGACTGCCAGGGCACAAAACCCGTCTCCCAGGGCTGCGCTTAGCAGTACCTGGCCTATTCCCCGCTCATCGACTTCCACGCTAGTGCCCGAATTGGGCGCACTTCCATCGCCTTCCAGCCGAAACAAACGCCGCTTGATACGCCCCAGGTGCTGGGTTCTGGCGACGATTTCTTGTCCGGTGTAGCAGCCCTTGCGAAAGCTGACCGCATCCAGGGCGTCCAGGTTGAGCATCTGGGGGATGTATTGGCCACTGCTTTGCTCATCAAGTTCTGGCAGGCCCGCATCGATTTGCCATCGCCTGGCCAGGTTGGCATCGAATTGAGTTAATTCCAGTCCAGGTTCCGGTTCATCCAGCAGGCGCCAGGCCAGCGCGGGTTCCGCACTGGCAACCCAGGTCAGGCCGTGTTGATCACTACTGACCTGGTCCTGTTGGTTTAGTTGGTCGGGTAACTGGTTCCCGCAGATCAGCAGTTCATCGCTTTGCGCCTGCTCAAGGGTTACCCGGGAGCGCATGACGAACATTCGCAGCCGGGTCATTACCGGCTGTAACAGTTCCCTGGGCAGCACCATTAACAAACCATTTTGCTGGGGAAGGAGGGTCAGTAGCGCGATGGAGCGCCCCTGGGGCGTGCAGTAAGCGGCCCGGACAGCCCTGTCGGGTGCCAGTGATAGTACGTTATTGGTCAGCTGGCCCTGGAGGAAGTCCTGGGCATCCTCTCCGGTGACGCGTATGACGCCGTAATCTGGTCTAGTCATCCATAGCATGGCCAGAGTGTACTCCGGGTGTGAAATTAATGCCGCGAGTGTATAGGTTTTCGGGGTGCAAAGGCAGTGGTGATCTGGCAGAATGCCCGACATGTCGGAAAAGCACGAAGCAGAACCCAAACTCCCACCCGAACAGCCAGAAGTGACTGATCGGGAAGGTGAAACTGCCGCCACTGGTGAGCAGGGGATGGCCAAGGAAATTGGCGGCAGATCCGGACCTGAACCTACCCGTTTCGGCGATTGGGAAAAGAACGGTCGCTGCATCGACTTCTGACGTAGAGTAACCACAGAATTTAAAGTCTTCGGGGGTGGGTTGTTTCCCGCTAACGAGGCTGTATTGATTGACTCGGTAAAGGACTAGGCATCAATGACGACGAAAAACCGTCCACTGTCTCCGCATCTGCAGGTGTATCGCTGGCAGATCACCATGGTCATGTCCATTGCCCATCGCGCCACCGGTGTCGCGCTGGCGTTGGGCAGTTTGTTGCTGGTGTACTGGCTGGTCAGTCTTGCCAGTGGCCCTGAAGCCTATGCCACGGCCATGCAATGCCTGGCTTCAGCCCCGGCGGTTGCGGTCCTGGCCGGTGCCTCCTTCGCTTTCTTTTACCACCTTTGTAACGGTATCCGTCACCTGGTGTGGGACACGGGGCGGGGTTTTGAAATCTCTCAACTCTACGCATCAGGCTATGCGGCCATTATTGCCAGCATCGTCCTGACCGCAGGGTTCTGGCTGCTGATTATCTAGGGGGATTGAAGATGAGTCTGAAAAGTCCGCTTGGAAAAGTGCTTGGGACCGGTTCCGCCAAGAATGGAACAGGTCACTGGTGGTCGCAGCGCGTCACTGCCGTGGGCCTGGTGTTCCTGGGATTATGGTTTGCGGCCGAACTGATCTGCCTGGAAAGTTTTGATTACCAGAGCATGACTGAATTTTTGTCCTCGCCCTATAACGCGGTCCTGTTGATCCTGCTGATTGGTACCCTGATGTATCACTCGCTGCTGGGTGTCCAGGTTGTTATCGAGGATTATGTGCATCATGGCAGCCTCAAGGTTGTGTCATTGATGCTGATCAAATTTGCCCACGTGCTGGCCGGTGCGTTGGGCGTATTCTCTGTACTCAGAGTGGGATTTGGAGCATAACGATGTCGCAGGCCTACGAGTTTATTGACCACACCTACGATGTCGTTGTGGTGGGAGCCGGCGGCGCCGGATTGCGGGCAACCTTCGGGCTGGCCGAAAGCGGGCTGTCTACTGCCTGCATCACCAAGGTCTTTCCTACCCGCAGCCATACGGTTGCCGCCCAGGGCGGTATCAGTGCCGCGCTGGGTAACATGGGCGAGGATGACTGGCGCTGGCATATGTACGACACCGTCAAGGGGTCGGACTGGCTGGGTGACCAGGATGCTATCGAGTACATGTGCAAGGAAGCCCCTGATGCGGTGATCGAACTGGAACACTACGGTGTGCCGTTCTCCCGTACCGAGGAGGGCAAGATTTACCAGCGTCCGTTTGGCGGTATGACTACCCGCTATGGCGAGGGACCTGCGGCCCAGAGAACTTGTGCCGCGGCTGATCGTACCGGTCATGCCATGCTGCATACCCTGTACCAGCAGAGCCTGAAACACGACGCGACGTTTTTCATTGAATACTTCGCTATGGATCTGATCATGGAGGATGGCGAGTGCCGTGGTGTTATCGCCATGTGTATGGAAGACGGTTCATTGCATCGTTTCCGTGCCCACCGTGTGATTCTTGCTACCGGCGGTTATGGCAGGGCGTTCTTCTCCTGTACCTCTGCACACACCTGCACCGGTGACGGCAACGGTATGGTTCAGCGTGCCGGGTTGCCGCTGCAGGACATGGAGTTCGTGCAATTTCATCCCACCGGAATTTACGGTGCGGGCTGCCTGATTACCGAGGGTGTGCGAGGCGAGGGTGGTTACCTGACCAACTCCAATGGCGAGCGCTTCATGGAGCGTTATGCACCCAATGCGAAAGACCTGGCCTCACGAGACGTGGTCAGTCGTTCCATGACCATCGAGATTAATGAAGGCCGTGGTGTTGGCGCCGAGGCGGATCACATTCACCTGCATCTTGAGCACCTGGGTGCTGAGGTGATTCATGAGCGCCTGCCCGGTATCGCAGAAAGCGCACGAATTTTTGCCGGGGTAGATGTGACCCGTGAACCGATTCCGGTGTTGCCTACCGTGCATTACAACATGGGCGGCATTCCCACCAATTACCACGGTGAAGTGGTTACCTTGAAAGACGGTAATCCCGATCACGTGGTGCCTGGCCTGATGGCTATCGGTGAGGCGGCTTGTGTGTCGGTGCACGGTGCCAATCGCCTGGGCTCGAACTCATTGCTTGACCTGGTAGTGTTCGGTCGGGCCGCAGCCAAGCGCTGCGCCAGCGAGGTCAAAACTGATACTCGGCACAGAGCGCTTAAAGAGGATGCCGGTGACTTTGCCCTGGCTCGCCTGGACAAGTTGCGTTATGCCAAGGGTGAACTCTCCACCGCACAGATTCGCTTGAATATGCAGCGCACCATGCAGAATCACGCAGCGGTGTTCCGTACCGGTGAAGTGCTGGATGCCGGTGTTGAGAAGATGCAGGAAGTATTCGCCTCCTTCGAGCAGGTCGGTATTTCCGATCGTTCGCTGGTCTGGAATACCGACCTGATGGAGACCATGGAACTGGATAACCTGATGGGGCAGGCCATGAGCACGATTTGCTCTGCCGCCAACCGTAAGGAAAGCCGAGGGGCCCATGCGCGGGATGATTACCCGGATCGCGATGATGCGAACTGGATGAAGCATACCCTGGCGTGGGTGAACAGTGATGGCAAGGTGCAGATCGATTATCGGCCTGTGCACATGACTACGATGACCGATGAGGTTGACGTGGTTCCGCCGAAGAAACGAGTTTACTGATTGCGATCCGGAGAGTACGCGTAATGGCCGAATTTCGATTACCTCCCAATTCCCGTATTACCAAGGGTAAGGTGTTCAAAGCCCCCGAGGGCGCCAGGAATGTGAGGAGTTTCGTCGTGTACCGGTATGACCCGGACAGTGGCGAGAATCCGCGCCTGGACACCTATGAGGTGGACATGGATGGCTGCGGTCCGATGGTGTTGGACGCGCTTATCAAGATCAAGAACGAGGTGGACTCCACCTTGACCTTCAGGCGTTCATGTCGCGAGGGTATCTGTGGTTCCTGCGCGATGAATATTGATGGCACGAACACCCTGGCTTGTACCAAGGCGACCTCTGATGTGAGCAAGGATGTGAAAATCTATCCGCTTCCTCACATGCCGGTGGTCAAGGACCTGGTGCCGGACCTGACTCAGTTTTATGCCCAGTACGCATCGATCAAGCCCTGGCTGCAATCCAGTACGCCGCCACCGCCGGATCATGAACGGCTTCAGACCAAGGAAGACCAGGCAAAGATCGACGAGCCGTCGGCCTGCATTCTTTGCGCCTGCTGCTCAACCAGTTGCCCGAGTTACTGGTGGAACAGTGATCGTTACCTGGGTCCGGCTGCCTTGTTGCAGGCGTACCGCTGGATCGTGGATAGCCGGGACGATGCCACCGGTCAGCGACTGGATGACCTGGAAGATCCGTTCCGGCTCTACCGTTGCCATACGATCATGAATTGCACCCGCACCTGCCCCAAGGGATTGAATCCTGCCAAGGCGATTGCGGAAGTGAAGAAAATGCTGTCCGACCGGCAGCACTAGGTCGGCTCGGTATCAGCATGAAAGAATTATCCCGTTTAAAGTGGCGTTGCCGCCGCGGTATGCGGGAACTGGACTTCCTCCTCGGGCGTTACCTGGAGGAAGACTATCCCAGGGTGTCTGCCCAAGAGCAGGAGGCGTTCAAGGCGTTCCTTGAGTTGCCTGATCCTATGATCTTTTCCTGGGTTACGGGCAGGGAGCAACCACCCCAGGGATTGGTCAGTGAAATCGTCGGCAAACTATTGCAGCAACCTGATCGTTGATCTACGACCGGGCACCTGGGCAGGGCTCTACCTGCCAGTCTTGAGTGGCTGCATGTTGCTTGCGGTATATCTCTCGGGTCTTGAACCACTTTTAAAGATTTTCTTGTCTCTGGGGTTGACCGCCTGGGGTCTCATGGCCTGGGCGAAGCGCCCCGGTGGAATTCGCACCGTGATCTGGCAGGCTAGCGGAGATTGGCGTCTGCTGAGCGGTTCAGGGGGCTGGATGACTGCCCACCTGCTGCATGCCTGGACCGCCGGCCCGGCCTTTACGGTTCTATTCTGGCGGGATGAGTCCGGTGGCAGGCAACTCGCCCTGGTCACTCCCGGGGCGGCTTCCGAGGCCAGTCGGAGGCGCCTGTCCTGTCACCTGCGTTGGCGGCCAAATGCTGCCTGACAGGCTGTTAATAGCAGTAAAATCAAGGCGTGACGCCGTTCTCCTGCTAGAATCCCTCGTATTCTACTAAGGACAACATTCGGGACCAGGTGAAAAAAAACCCCAAAACGCAGAACTTTCCTCGTTACCTTCGGTCTATCCCAGTGATGACGCGGACCGGCTGGCTGTAAGGGTTGTCTATGGCTGGCAGGGCAGATGATTGGCAACTGGTGCAACGGGTTCAAGGCGGCGACAAGACTGCGTTCGACGTTTTGGTGCTCAAGTATCAGCACAAGATTGTGAAGTTGGTTATGCGTTACGTACAGGATCCATCTGAATCGCAGGACGTGGCCCAGGAGGCTTTCATCAAGGCCTACAAGGCCTTGCCCAATTTTCGGGGAGAAAGCGCGTTCTATACCTGGTTGTACCGGATCGCCATCAACACCGCGAAGAATTACCTGGTCGCCCGTAAGCGCAGACCGTTGGATTATGACGTGGACCTGCAAGATCCGACCCAGTACGAAATGCAGGCCCGGGTAAGTGATATCGCAACGCCTGAGGGACATGCCCTGGGTGAGGAAGTGCGAGAGGTTGTTGCAGAAGCCGTAGAGAAATTGCCAGAGGATTTGCGGATGGCAATTGTCCTTCGTGAGATCGAGGGAATGAGCTACGAGGAGATTGCCCAGGCCATGGATTGCCCGGTCGGTACGGTTAGATCGAGGATTTTCAGGGCTCGTGAGGCGATTGATAGTCGTCTCAGGCCATTGTTGGATTAGGAATTGGTCATGTCAGACAGTGTGAATAAACAGCTTTCGTCGTGCCTGGATGGTGAGTTGCCTTCGGAAGAGGCAGCCATGCTGATGAAGAGGATCGGACGAGATTCCCGGTCCAGGGATGCGCTGAATCGCTATACCGTGATGGGTGAGGCCATGCGGGACGGGCTAGTGCCCGGATTGTTGGACGGCGATTTTGCCCGGCGTGTGTCCGACGAGATTTCAACGGAAGAATTTTCCCAATCAGACCAATCAATATGGCGTGGCAAGATTCAACGATTGGTGGCCGGTGCCGGTGTGGCCGCCGCCGTCGCTGCGGTCGCCCTTGTGTCTTTACAAACCGCCATTGTTGACACTGCCCCGACGGGTTTAAGCGCCCAAAGTGACGTGGATGCAATCAGTTACACCGTGCCGGAGCCTCCGGATCGGCTGAACTCATATTTGGTTCGTCATGGAAGCCAGGCTGCCATGGCCCGAAATAGTAGTTGGACCCGGGTGGTTACCGATGAAGCCAGCGATGTCGCAGGACAAGCTGAGGACGGGCCGCAGATCGATGATTTGGATGCGGTACCTGAGCCAGATGCTGTCGACGCGAAGAAGGTAACTCCCTGATGCACCAGTTTTGGCTGCTGTGTGTTTGCTTGTTGATTGCCCTGCCGACTGGTCTGCGTGCCGAGGATGCTTCCCGGGACTGGATGGAGCGCATGGCTGTGGCGGTGGACAGCACCAGTTACCAGGGTGCCTACATCCGAATACACGGGGATGAGATGGAAACCCTGGAAATCTTCCACCGTGTGGATGATTCCGGAGACGTGAGCCTGCGCCTGATCTCCCTGGATGGCGCAGGTAGAGAAATTGTCAGTGATAGCCAGGGCGTCAAATGCTACATGCCGGACAAGAAGTCAGTGCTGGTGGAAAGAGCTGATCCGAATGCGCCCCTGAGGTCACATATCGGGCGGTTCTCGGGCCAGTTTTCAGCGAATTACCGGGTGTTGGATTGCGACCGCTGCAAGTCTGCGGACGGACGGATGGAATTGGATGCCGAGGGATGTGGAAGTTGCATGCCGGGTAAAAACGCCGAGCAACGCATGCTTTCCATGGATACCGTCATGCTGGCGATCACGCCGGTGGATGCCTATCGATTCGGTTACCGTCTCTGGCTGGACCGCGAATCCGCGTTCCCCATTCAGACCCAGGTTCTAAATGAGAAGGGTGAGGTTATCGAGCAGGTTCGTTTTACCCGCCTGGTGACCGGTAAGGCCGTGGCATCCAGTTCGGTGCAGACCGCGATTGATGCTTCTGAATACGAGTGGATCTACAGCGAGCAGAAGCATATGCCGGAAACCGGGGTCTCTCGTTGGCGGGCAGCCGAATTGCCACCCGGTTTCATGCTCACCCGGGTCTCCCATGACGGAGACGAGGGTAAGGCCGAGTCCGACGAACACCTCGTGTTCAGTGACGGAATGGCCAGCGTGTCGGTATTTGTTGAGCAAGGCGAGAATCCGGGGGTCAAGCTGGGTCTTTCCAGGCTTGGGGGCGCCAATGCCTATTCTGCCCACATAAATGGGTATTACGTCACTGCCATGGGCGAGGTCCCGCCGGCAGCGGTTGAAATGATTGCCCACCATATGGAGCCTTTGGCGGACGTCGAAATCCCGGCGCAAGTGAAATGATTGTTGAGCGCGGAAAGGTAAGTCATCTCGAAAATGGCGTTGCCTGGGTGGACTGCCAGTCCCGTTCTGCCTGTGAGCGTTGCGCACGCGGACAGGGTTGCGGCGGCGGGGTGCTTGGTGCACTGCTGGGAGACCGACTGCACCAGGTCCAGGCATCGGCAGGAGACCATGAATTGAAAGTGGGCGACCAGGTGGAGTTGGGTATTGCCGAGATCAGCCTGGTAAGCGGCGCATTCCTGGTCTATCTGCTGCCCCTGGCCGGCCTGTTCGCCGGTGCCCTGGGAAGTGGGTACCTGGTCGGTTTCGACAACGACACCATGACAGTCATGAGTGGTGCCGCGGGATTGGTTGCCGGGAGCCTCTTGTCCCGTCGACTTCATGTGAAGGACCATAAGCGTTTCCAGCCCGAAATCCTGGCTAATCTGGGGCCCTGTAAAGCCTCCCGGGATGTTGGGCAGGCTATGGAGGGTGGCGCGTGAGCCTGTCGCTGACGCTGTATTCCCGGCCCGGTTGTCACTTGTGCGAGATAATGCTGGAGGAATTACAGCCATTTCTCGAGAAATATCCCCTGGAACTGCAACTGGTCGACATCGATGCGGATGACGAGTTACTCAGGCGCTATGCGATCAAGATCCCTGTGCTCGCCCTGGATGGGGAGACACTTTGCCAATATCAGCTGGATCCCGAAGTGCTTACCCAGGCGCTTAAAGCGAATTCCGCGGCTTGAATTGTCAGGCCTGCTATCGGAGCCGGCCATCCCTGACGTATAATTGATCGTTTGTATTCTTAGCTTGGCGCCTTGATGAAGCATATTCGTAACTTTTCCATTATTGCCCATATTGACCATGGCAAATCCACCCTGGCCGACAGATTTATCCAGATCTGTGGTGGCCTGACCGAGCGTGAGATGGGTAACCAGAACCAGGTGCTCGATTCCATGGATATCGAGCGCGAACGCGGCATTACCATCAAGGCTCAAAGCGTCACCCTGCAGTTTCCCTCTGAGGACGGAAACACCTACCAGCTCAATTTCATTGATACACCCGGGCACGTGGATTTCTCCTATGAGGTGTCGCGCTCGCTGGCCGCCTGTGAGGGTGCGTTGCTGATTGTTGATGCGGCACAGGGCGTGGAAGCCCAGAGCGTGGCGAATTGTTACACAGCCCTGGAGATGGGCCTGGAAGTGGTTCCTGTGCTGAACAAGATCGACCTTCCCTCGGCGGAACCCGAACGGGTTTGTGCCGAGATTGAGGAGATCATCGGCATAGAAGCTGAGAATGCGCTAAAGGTTAGCGCCAAGACCGGCGTCGGGGTCAGGGAAATTCTGGAAGAACTGGTGCGCCGGGTCCCTCCGCCCCAGGGTGACGAGGATGCGCCCTTGCAGGCCCTGATCATTGACTCCTGGTTTGATAACTATGTGGGTGTAGTGTCCCTGGTGCGGGTGGTCAACGGCAAGTTGGTGAAGGGCCAGAAAGCGCGGATCATGAGCACTGGCCGCAGTTACCAGATAGACCGGGTAGGTCGCTTCACGCCCAAGATGGAAGACGATGACGTTTTGCACACCGGCGACGTGGGTTACATGATCGCCGGCGTCAAGGAAATCGATGGCGCGCCCGTGGGGGACACGATTACCAACGAGCGTAATCCCTGTGAAACGGCATTACCGGATTTCAAGCATGTTCAGCCCCGGGTGTTTGCCGGGTTGTTTCCGATCAGTTCCGATGACTATGAGGCCCTGCGCGAGGCCTTGCGTAAGCTCAGGCTCAATGACGCCGCGCTACACTTCGAGCCAGAGACCTCCACCGCCCTTGGGTTTGGTTTCCGCTGCGGTTTCCTGGGAATGTTGCACATGGAAATTGTCCAGGAACGGCTTGAGCGTGAATACGATCTTGATCTGATTAGCACTGCCCCGACAGTGGTTTACGAAGTGAAAACTGTTCGTGGAGAAGTGGTTTCCATTGATAACCCTTCCAAGTTGCCGCCCGTCGGTGAAATCGCAGAAGTGCGTGAACCTATCATTACAGCAAATATTCTGATGCCCCAGGAACATGTGGGATCGGTGATTAACCTGTGCATTGAAAAGCGCGGAGTGCAGAAAAAAATGTTGTACCTGGGGAAGCAGGTATCCATTGAGTATGAAATGCCTATGTCCGAGGTGGTGCTGGATTTCTTTGACCGCCTGAAGTCCGTGAGTCGTGGATACGCGTCATTTGATTACCACTTTAACCGCTTTCAGGCGGCCCCCCTGGTCAAGCTTGATTTGTTAATTAACAAGGAGCGGGTGGATGCGCTTTCCACCATCGTGCACCGGG
>Ga0102810_1000381_pt1 | contig 15989 bp, 15 predicted proteins | sample ColrivemetaGS573_FD_84506 | JGI IMG/M metagenome (GOLD analysis project Ga0102810, IMG submission 84506) | Estuarine microbial communities from the Columbia River estuary - Ebb tide ETM metaG S.573 | ecosystem: Environmental > Aquatic > Marine > Intertidal zone > Estuary | place: USA: Columbia...
AAAGTATTATCCAAATACTATTTCGCATTGTTTTTATTGTTTTGAGGTTTCTTCCTTCTTTTGTTCCTTCTATTATTTTTACGTTTATTATTACGATTTGGATTATCAAAACGTGTTAAACTATCTTGACCAACAACGTTTTCAAATTCTGTTTTAGTGTCTTCTATTAGCTCTAATGCGTATTCTTCGAGGCTCGTTATTTTTTCCCTTTTCTTATTAAGTTCGATAATTTCATTGGCTTGATCTTTAGTAATCTTGTGCCAGTTCATCCATTCCCCCTCATATGCATACCACAAATGCCCTTTGAAAATATCTGTTTTTTGGCAAACTGCTGTGCCTTTTTGAGTGAATAATTTAACATCAGATTTTGGTATATCTTTTAAGGCATCTAAATAACTGTCTAATTCATAATTTAAACAACATTTTAGTTTTCCACATTGTCCTGCAAGTTTTTGCGGATTTAATGATAATTGTTGGTATCGCGCTGCAGATGTACTCACTGATCGGAAATCCACTAACCACGTAGAACAGCATAATTCACGTCCACAAGAACCAATGCCTCCAAGTCTTGCCGCTTCTTGACGAAAACCAACTTGTTTCATTTCTATTCGTGTTCTAAACTCTCGAGCAAACAACTTAATAAGCTCTCTAAAATCAACGCGTTCTTCGGCCGTATAGTAAAAGGTGGCTTTACTTGCATCACCTTGAAATTCTATATCAGAAATTTTCATTTGTAATTTTAAGTCAATCGCAAATTGTCTTGCTTTCACTTTCATTGGCTCTTCCTTATCACGAGCAGCAGACCAAATATCAATATCTTTTTGCGAAGCTTTTCTGTAAATTTTCAAGATTTCTTCTGCGTCTTCAGAAATCTTTTTACGTTTCATTTGCACTCTCACCAACTCACCTGTAAGTGTAACCATGCCAATATCGTGTCCAGATTGAGCCTGAGTTGCAACAACATCACCAATTGTAAGTGTAAGGTTTTCAGTGTTTTTATAGTAGTCTTTTCTTCCGTTTTTAAACCGAACTTCAATCCAATTAAAAGGCGTTTCACCATTAGGAAGTGACATATTTGCTAGCCAATCAAAAACAGTTAGTTTATTACAACTATCTGTTCCACAAGTTCCATTACTTTTGCAGCCCTTTGGTTGACCGTCTTTTCCTGTTGAGCATGTGCCACAAGCCATAATATATATATATATTGATTCTGAAAATTGTATATTTTCAGAAGAAAATTAATAATTATTTAAAAGGTAAAGATAAGATTATTCTAACGACTTAAAAACAAAGATTTTTTAATTAAACTCAACTTCGTAATTCAGTCGGTTGGAAAGCGACTTTAGTTCTTTTTCAGATTTAAAAACGTTTAAAAAAAGCAATCTACCCCACTCTATTTTCTTAGAGTAATTATTAAAGGTTTCAGTTCTCCAATTAAAACCTTCTTTCCAGAACTTATTCGGGGAAATATAGCAAAACGTGTAATCGAATATTAAACTAGAGTTGTTAATTTGACTTTTATCCGGAATCTTGTTTGGCGCTAAAAGTGTAATGTTTTTTGTTTTACAATTTTCTTTGATTTGTTGAATGATCTTAGGGTAATCGTCTCTTAATTCTTCTAAATCAAAATTGTTATATTCTGTGTTTCCGATTTTTTGAATAGGTCGTATTTGAAGGATATCGAAACTCTCACCATTAAAATGTTCAAAAAGTTCTGTTAGCTCATAAAAGTTGTCTTTATTGAACGTGTAATTAATTCTAACTTTAAAATTATACTTGCTTTTTAACTTCTGGAAGGCTTTAAACGCATTATGAAATTTTTCATAACTGGCTTTTTTCATAAACCCTTCATAGCTTTCTTTAGTGACCCCATGCAAAGAAATAGTAAACTCATTAAGCCCTGCTTTTAAAAGATCTTCAATATTTTCTTCATGCAACAAATTTGCATTTGTAGTTAATGAAATATAAGGGACTTTGTATTGCTTTCCTAAACTTACTATTTCAGTTAAATTCTTATATAAAGTTGGCTCTGTACCACAACCAATTTGCAATTTTAGCGCACGACTAAAAATAGTTTTAGCAACTTGATTGAGTTCTTCTGGTTTAAACTGCCCTTTAAGCGTCTTAACATAATCTGCATCGGTAAAATAGCACATTTTACAACGTAAGTTGCAAGCCATGACAGGGTCTAGATTTACAGCTAAATACCGCTGGTTAAAAGTGTGAAGAAGCCAAAGTCCAAAAAATTTAATTCTATGACTTTTAATTTTTCGGTTTAATTGTAATAATTTGTATATATCCATTTACTACTTTTCGGCTAAAGTTTCAAAAATATTTCTTAAGTCTTTTTTATATGGCAAATGGTCTGCTCTTCCTTTTTTAAAAATATCATTACTATTGCCTTGACCTTTTCGAAGTTCCTTTTGTTCTTCAAACGGAAGCGCATGTATTTCTTGACACATTGAGGAGCAGCAGTTGTTCATTTCTTCTTTACATGTATCGCATTGGATAAATAATAAATGGCAAGCATCATTAGCGCAATTCGTATGTACATCAAAAGGGGCGCCACATTGATGGCATTGTGCAATAACATCTTCGCTTATCTTTTCAGCTCTTCGTTCATCAAAAACAAAGTTTTTACCAATAAATTTGTTTTCTAATCCAAGGTCATTCACTTGTCGTGTATATTCGATAATTCCACCTTCAAGTTGATATACATTTTTGAATCCTTTATACTTAAAATAAGCACTTGCCTTTTCACATCGAATTCCTCCAGTGCAATACATGACTAATTTTTTGTCTTCTTTATGTGCTTTGAGATCATCTTCAATAATGTCTAAAGATTCTCTAAACGTATCTACATCCGGAGTAACCGCATTTTTAAAATGACCAATTTCACTTTCGTAATGGTTACGCATATCGACCAAAACAGTTTCGTTGTCTTCAATTAATGCATTGAATTGTTTTGCATCAACGTGCACGCCTTTGTTTCTGACATCAAAAGTCTCATCATTCAATCCATCGGCAACAATCTTATCTCGCACTTTAACTTTAAGTTTTAAGAAGGACATATTATCCTGCTCAATGGCAATATTTAAACGAATACCTTTTAAGAAGTCTATGGTATCTATATGGTTTTTAAAAGCATCAAATTGATCTGCTGGAAGCGATAATTGACCGTTAATGCCTTCATGAGCGACATAGATTCTGCCAAGAACGTCTAAAGCATTCCAGGTCAAAAACAGATGGTCTCTAAATTCTTGAGGATTATTAATTTTTGCGTACTGATAAAAAGAAAGGGTTAATCGGTCTTGTCCTGCTTTTTCGATTAAGGTAGCTCTTTCTTTTGCGCTTAAGGTATTGTACAGTTGCATGCTATACTAATTTTAAGGTTAAAGAATAATTTCCACAAAGATAATGCTTTTAAATGATTTCAAATGGATCCAAAAAAAAAGCACTTTAGGCTTTCTAAAGTGCTTTTAATAGACTAACTCGTTATTAATATTTTTTAATTTTTTAAGATTTAAAAATACTTTACGAGTTAACCTCCATCGGCTTTACAGTTACTATTTACAAAAATGGTAACCGAAGCGCCTAATGCTTTAATAGATTTTTTAAAGAATTTCATAGTTTTATAACATTAATGTTAAACTAATCATCATTTAAAAAGCGAGTTAATATTTCTTTTTCATAGCTATAATTTCCCCACTTTATATAGTAGATGCAAAAAGTATGAAAAGGTTGCGTCATAAAATTGTAATATGATAAAAGAAGTGTTATTTTAGCACCTCTTTCACGAAAAAATTTTATAAAAATGAGCAAGGAACAAGAAGCGAAATTAAAAGCCCTTAAGTTAACTTTAGACAAATTAGATAAGGCATACGGAAAAGGAACTGTAATGAAAATGAGTGACCAAGCTATTGTTGATGTTGAAGCAATTTCTTCTGGATCATTAGGACTAGATATTGCATTAGGGGTTGGCGGTTACCCAAGAGGACGTGTTATTGAAATATATGGCCCAGAATCGTCTGGTAAAACGACATTAACTTTACATGCAATTGCTGAAGCTCAAAAAGCAGGTGGGATTGCTGCATTTATTGATGCCGAACATGCTTTTGATAGATTTTATGCTGCAAATTTAGGTGTAGATATTGATAATCTTATTATATCTCAACCAGATAATGGTGAGCAAGCTTTAGAAATCACTGATAACTTAATTCGCTCTGGCGCTATAGATATCATTGTCATAGATTCTGTTGCTGCATTGACTCCTAAAAGTGAAATTGAAGGCGAAATGGGAGACTCTAAAATGGGCTTACATGCGCGTTTAATGTCTCAAGCTCTCAGAAAACTGACAGCTTCAATTAGTAAAACAAATTCGACAGTTATATTCATTAACCAATTAAGAGAAAAAATTGGTGTTATGTTTGGTAATCCTGAAACGACTACTGGAGGAAATGCACTTAAATTTTACGCTTCTGTGCGATTAGATATTCGCCGCTCTACCCAAATAAAAAGTACAGATGGTGCTGTTCAAGGTAACAAAACTAGAGTTAAGGTTGTGAAAAACAAAGTCGCTCCGCCTTTTAAACTTGCTGAGTTTGATATTATGTATGGCGAAGGTATTTCTAAAGTTGGTGAAGTTCTTGATATCGCAGTTGAACATGAAATCATAAAGAAAAGTGGTTCCTGGTTTAGTTATGACGACACGAAGCTTGGGCAAGGTAGAGACGCTGTCAAATCGATTATAAAGGATAATCCTGAACTACTAGACGAGTTGGAAGAAAAGATAAAGCAAGCGCTTAAAGATGCCAAAGCATAATTTAAATCCCGAAAAAATTCGGGATTTTTTTATTTTTACACGCAACCATTTAGGTATTTCTGCATCTAATTATTAAACATGTCTTTTTTAATTATTATAAATGAAAAAAATAATATGTATTCTGTTCGCTTTTATTCTATTCTCATGTAGTATTGAGGATGATAATTTAGATACACATTTCGAAATAATTCCTGTTGAAAGTGCTGTTCTGCCAGATGAATTTGTTTTAGGTAACTTACATCTAATTACATTAACCTATTTAAGACAATCAACTTGTCATGCGTACAATGACATTTATTATGTTGCAGATTCAAATGAAAGAACTGTAGCTGTTATTAATATTGTCTTTGATAGTAATGGCAATTGCGAGGAAATTTCAGACGAATTGGAAGCATCATTTAATTTTAGAGCAACCAACCCTGGATCTTATATTTTTAAATTTTGGCAAGGAACGGATGATGATGGGGAAGATTTATATCTGACTGTTGAAGTCCCTGTAGTAGAATAATGTTTAATTAACACATGTATCATTTGAGTTTAGATCGACTCATACAAAATTGTAGTAGAAATGATACCAAAGCACAAAGTGAATTATACCAACTCTTTTCGAGTAAACTGTTTTCGTTGTGTTTAAAGTACTCAAGAAATTACGCTGAAGCAGAAGACAATCTGCAGGATGCGTTTGTGACTATTTTTAAGAAAATATCACAGTATAATAATAAAGGTTCTTTTGAAGGTTGGTTAAAACGAATTGCAATAAACACTGCTTTGCAGTGCTATAGAAACAAAGGTGTTTTTGAAATTGTAAACGAAGATTTGATTGAAGATGTTGTTCTTGAAATTGATGATGATGAGATAACAATAGAGTATCTATTAAAAATTATTCAAGAATTACCAGATCGATATAGATTAGTCTTTAACTTATATGTTTTAGATGGCTATTCGCATAAAGATATAGCCGGTTTATTAAAAATATCAACAGGAACCTCAAAATCTAATTTATCAAGAGCTAGACAGCTTTTAAAAGACAAAATAGAACATTATAAAACGGGTTTAAACTCGCAAACTTTATAAATGAGTAATAAAAAACATATCGATCGCGTTTTTCAAGAAAAACTAAAAGACTTTGAGGTAAGCCCAAGCTCAAAAGTTTGGCAGAATATAAAAGGTGAGCTCGAACAATCTGATGATAACAGAAAGGTTTTTCCTATTTGGTTAAGACTTGCGGGCGTTGCAGCAATATTACTCATTCTTCTGACTATTGGCAATGCCGTAGTTTCAGAGTCTGGTGTTTCAAATAATGATAAAATTGTTGATACTGAAAACATTCTAAATACGCCTGTTAATCAAATAAATAATTTAAATAACAATTCTAACGTTGATGAACTTCAGAAGGCATCACAAGATGAAGTTTTAACAAATGTTAATGCACTCGATTTAAATTCAGCAGCAGATAATGATGTATCCAAAAACAAAAACGTTACAACCTCTGAATCTTCAAAATTTGAAACTAATATTTTAAACAATAAGGATGCTATTGCAGATACCAATCCATCCGATATAAATAGTGTTTCCGAAGATAAAAATACGGATTACGCTACAACACCAAAAACGGAAAAATCGCATACAAATGCTGTTTCCCAAAGAAATACTATAGCTGCGACAAATCAAATACCTCATGCTGTTGCTCAAAATACAACCCTTTTAAATAAAAGCTCAGAAAAAGAAAATATAGGTAACATCGCTAATGGAGCTAATAATAATGTTACTTCAACGCAAAAGACAAAAGAGCGTGTTGCTCAAAATAAAGTACCTATTAATACACGTTCTGAAAGCACCCTCAAAAGTGACATCCCTAATAATTCTAAAATTAGTAATGCTGCTTCAACACCAACCATAACAGAAGGCATTGCTCAAAATAATTCAGGAAATAAAAAGAACAACTCAAGTATTAGCCCTGAATTAGATAAAGATAAAGCAGAGGCTGTTATTAAAAATAGTACCCCAGATGCTGTTGCAGAACAGCAATCTAATAGCGAAGAAAAAGAAGAAAATTTAACAATAGATGAAGAAACGGATAAAGATTCACCATCTATTGAAGAAGCAATAGCTAAAGCTGAAGATCTTATTGAAGAAGAAGAAAAAGTAAACAGGTGGCAAGTTTATGCAAATATTGCACCTGTTTACTATAATACACTCGGCCAAGGCTCCCATATTGATGATCAATTCGTTCAAAATTCAAAGAGTGGTGAAATAAACATGAGCTATGGTGTTAATGTAAGTTATGTTTTAAATGATAAATTAAAATTGCGTTCTGGTTTAAACTCACTTGATTTAAGTTATGATACGGACAATGTTATTCTCTATGAAAATGTAAGTAACAATTCAAATCCTACACCAAGAAATTTAAATTTATCAAGTACTGGTCAATCATTTTCGGCGATTAGCGCCACTAATTTAGGTGCACAACAAGTTGGTAGTGGTATCGGCGGAAATGCAAATGCTGCTATTAGTCAACGTATCGCTTATTATGAAGTGCCATTAGAATTAGAATACAATTTAGTAGATAATAAATTCGGTATAAATGTTATTGGAGGTGTTAGTACATTTATTTTAAATGATAACGCAGTATATTCTGAATTTGATGGATTTAAAACTGAAATTGGTGAAGCAAATAATATTAATGACGTAAGTTTTAGTGGGAATTTAGGTCTAGGATTAGATTATAAATTTTCTGATAAAATTAAATTAAACGTTCAACCAACCTTTAAATATCAACTTAATGCATATAAAAACACCTCTGGTGATTTTAGACCTTACATTGTTGGTATTTATACAGGATTGAGTTATAAATTTTAGTTTTTTAGTTGGTTAGATTCATTTTTGTTCTACTGCATAATATGCAGAAAAGCAATGATGATAAGAAAGCTACTCTTTGCCTAGAGTGGCTTTTTTATGTATTATATGCATTCAGCTGATTTAGAATAATGCTTCTAGATTTACTATTTAATGCTTTAGTACTTTCATTTGTTAAACCTTCTGTGCTAATAAACCTATGAATTTTAGCTCTCATTTTTCCTGGGCTTCCGCTAAAGAATGTATACGAAAAACGTTTTTTATTATCCCCAAATGTTATCGGAACTATAGGTATTTGATGATTTACTGCTAATCGAAAGGCCCCATCTTTAAAATCAGATAATATAATATCTTCTTCAGGAACCATGCCTTCAGGGAAAATACAAATACTCAACCCTTGTTTTAATCGTCTTTGTGCGCTCAAAAAAACAGCTTTTCTACTGCGCTCACTACTTCTATCTACCAAAATACAAGTCCGTTTATAAAAAAAACCAAAGAGCGGTATTTTGGCCAATTCTTTTTTACCAACAAAAACAAACGGATTTTTAACAGTCACTAACATCATCATAATATCTGTCATGGAAGTATGATTGGCAACAAACATATAGCCTTTATCTAATTCTGGTGTTTGTTCTCGATCAATAATCCATCTAAAACCCATACCTATTAGGATGCATTTTGCCCAGAGGCGTGCAATCTTGAAAAAGAATGGATACCATTCTTCTTTTAAAATTGAAAAAATAAGAATCGGAAAAAGAACAAGAATTGGTAAAGCCACCATAATGTAAAACCAAATACGATATAAAAACCAAAAAATGTACTTAAAAACCATCATAGTTGCCAAAACTAAATAAATTTATTGAGCTATTCTATTAAAAAAATTACCTTTGTTTTAATGTTTAACTAATTAAAATATTCCTGCTTTTACGGGAAATGTTATGGCAAGAATTCTAACTGGAATACAAAGTACTGGAACACCTCACTTAGGTAATATATTAGGCGCTATTATGCCTGCAATAAAAATGGCTCAAGTTGATAAAAATGAGGCTTTTTTATTTATTGCAGACATGCATTCTTTAACGCAAATTAAAGATGCTGAGACCTTAAGACAAAACACCTACTCAACAGCTGCAACTTGGTTAGCATTTGGTTTAGACATTAAAAAATCTGTTTTCTACAGACAAAGTGATATCCCACAAGTCACCGAACTTTCATGGTATTTAAGTTGTTTTTTTCCATATCAACGTTTAACATTAGCACACAGTTTTAAAGATAAAGCTGATCGGCTGGAAGACGTAAATTCTGGGTTGTTTTCTTATCCTATGCTTATGGCGGCTGATATATTATTATATGATTCGGAAATTGTTCCTGTTGGAAAAGACCAATTACAACATTTAGAAATGACTCGCGATGTGGCTTCTCGTTTTCATGCAAAAATGGGAGAGACTTTTGTCTTACCGCAAGCTGATGTCCAAAAAGATACGATGCTTGTTCCTGGAACAGATGGCGCAAAAATGAGTAAAAGTAAGGGCAACATCATTAACATTTTTTTAGATGATAAAAAATTAAGAAAACAAATCATGACTATTGCAACCGATAGCACACCGCTGGAAGATCCCAAAGATTGGAAAACTTGTAATTGTTTTGCTTTATATAATATTATGGCTTCACCATCTGAAATAGAAACCATGAAAGCCAACTACGAAAATGGAGGTTATGGTTATGGTCATGCCAAGCAGGCTTTGTTTGAATTAATTGTTGAAAAATTCTCAGAACCTCGTGAGCGTTATAACTACTATATGAATAATCTAGTTGAAGTTGATAAAGCGTTAGCTATTGGTGCTGAAAAAGCAACACAAGTGGCTGATGCCGTTATACAACGTGTTAGAAAGAAGCTAGGTTATTAAATAAGCTCAAATAGTTTTCCTGGTAAAGGTCTTATGACAGCTTTCAATTCCATTTTTAAAAGCAAGCTAGCCACTTTATAAATTGGTAAATTACAATGGAATGCAATGGTGTCTAGCAACTGTTTGTTGTGTTCTTTTAGGTAGTTGTAAATCCTTTTTTCATCTGTATCCAGATCTACAAATAACTGCTTTTGAATTGCGGGTTTCTCAATGTCATCTGTTTGCCAATTTAAAATATAAGGGACGTCTAAAGGGTTAGACAACATATGCGCTTTTTGGTGTTTTATTAAATTATTGCAACCAACACTTTGCGTATCTGTCACACGACCAGGTACGGCGAAAACATCTCGGTTGTAAGAATTTGCTATATCTGCAGTGACTAAACTTCCTCCTTTTTCAGCAGATTCTATAACTATGGTTGCTTCGCTCAAACCCGCAATGATCCTATTTCGTTTTAAAAAATTATTCCTATCAAACACAGCACTGCTCCAAAAGTCAGTAATAAAACCGCCGTTTTTTTCCACATCAACCATATAACGCTTATGTGATTTTGGATAAATCTGATTTAAACCATGTGCTAAACATCCTATGGTTTGCAAGTTGTTTTTCAGAGCAGATTTATGAGCAGTAATATCTGTTCCATATGCAAAACCAGACACAATAATTGGATTAAAAACAGAAATTTCTTCGACTAGTTTTTCACAAAAAGCGATACCATTCGTTGTTACTTTTCTTGCGCCCACAATACTAATAATGTGTTGTTGTTTAAGGTTAATACTTCCCGTTTGAAAAAGTAATATTGGACTATCTATACAGTGCTTTAGGCGCTCTGGGTAATCTTGATCCAAAAAATAACGGCATGTAATATTTTCAGAATTTATAAAATGCATTTCTTTTTCGGCCGCTTTTAAATGTTCACTTTTGAATAAATCCCGCATCATTATGCTACCTACTCCGACAACATTTAAGAGGCTTTGCTTCTTTTCTTTAAAAACAGCTTCGGCAGAACCGCAGTGTGAAATAAGTTTCTTAGCTGTAATATCACCAATTTTCGCAACACGCTGCAAGGCCAATATATATAGCAATTCATTTTCATTCATTGTGTAGAATTTTTTCTATATACAAATAAATAAAAACATTATGTTAATAACTCATATACCCATTGTTTTTTCTGCATCAAAAAATTTTTAACTTTGTTTATATGCAATTGGAAACTTACATCAGTGATTTATTATATCGATATGAATGCGTGACTGTACCTGAGTTTGGGTCATTTTTAACACAACGTGTTTCAGCTAAAATTCACGAGTCAACCAACGCTTTTTATCCTCCAAAAAAAATATTGTCTTTTAACGAACAAATTCAAGCAAACGATGGTTTGTTGGCCCGTTATATAGCTGATGTTGAAAAGATTCCTTTTGAAACTGCTGTAAATAAAATACACAAGCGCGTTAAATCTTTAAAGTCGTATTTAATTGAAGGTGAGGTACTTACCTTTGATAATATTGGCGATTTATCGTTTAATAAGGAAGGAAAGATGTTGTTTGAGCCTTCTTATCATTTAAACTATTTAACAGATGCTTTTGGTTTATCACAATTTGTGTCTCCAGAAGTTACGCGTGAAGTTTATAAAGAAGAGGTTGAAGCCATTGAAAAAGTTATTCCACTTACAATTACATCTGAAAAACGCAAAAGTAGACCTTACTTAAAATATGCGGCAATTGCTTTTATTGCCTTAACCATTGGTGGCTTAGTATCATCTAAATATTACGTCAATCAAATTGAAACACATAATCAATTAGCACAAGAAGATGCTAACGCACAAATTGATAGACAAGTGCAAGAAGCAACTTTTGTGATAGATAACCCGCTTCCTGCTGTTACTCTCACAGTAAGTAAAGTGCCTACTGGTAATTATCATATTATTGCTGGCGCTTTTAGAATTGAAGAAAATAGCGACAAAAAAGTTGAGCAACTTTTAGCTGAAGGCTACAAAGCTAGAAAAATTGGTGCCAATAAATATGGTTTACACCAAGTGGTTTATTCTAGTCATTCAGATCGATTGGAAGCTTTAAAAACGTTAAGAAATATTAAGAGAACACACAATAGTGCGGCATGGCTATTGGTGAAAGACTTAAACTAAGTTCTTCCTGGAATTTAATTTTTAACACTATTTAGTCATTCATTTTTATTATTCACCTTTATTTACTTTTCCTTTATTCGTAACGAAAACCATATTACCTTTGCACAACATTAAAAACAAAACGTGATGGTATTAAAGACTCCTGAACAATCTAAAACCATAATGACCGATTTAGTTTTACCTAGTGAAACAAATCCTATAAACAACTTATTTGGTGGTGAGCTTCTTGCAAGAATGGATCGTGCTGCGAGTATTGCTGCTAGACGCCACTCAAGACGAATTGTGGTGACTGCCTCAGTAAATCACGTGGCATTTAACCGTGCTGTGCCTGTTGGAAGTGTTGTAACTGTTGAAGCTAAAGTTTCCCGTGCATTTAGAACTTCCATGGAAATCTATTTAGATGTTTGGATTGAAGACCGTGAGTCTGGAGAAAAAACAAAGGCTAATGAAGCTATTTATACATTTGTTGCTGTTGATGAAACTGGAAGACCTGTGAAAATTGAGGAAATTCATCCTGAAACAGATTTAGAAAAAGAGCGCTATGATGGTGCTTTGCGTCGTAAACAACTGAGTTTAGTACTTGCTGGAAAGATGAAACCAAATGATGCAACAGAGTTAAAAGCTTTATTCTTAAATGAATAAAGAAAGTAAACTTCAATACTCAAAATAAATCACATTTTATAAATCCAAGTTGCTGGATTTTCAGTTTTAGAGTCTTTAAAAACACTAAAACTTAAAACGGCTTGTCCATTAGATGGGTTGGTAAATACTTCGCCTATTTCTTGTTTAGTTGTTACTTTATCACCTTTCTTAACGTAGATTTTACCTAAGTTTGAATACGCCGTAAAGTAATTTCCGTGCCGAATTAACACCGAAGGATTCCCGTTTTTTGATGCAATAATGCTATAAATTTCACCATTAAAAACGGCTCTTACTTTAGCATTACTCTCTGTTGCTATTCGCACGCCATTACTTTGTATCATAATGGTTTTGACTATTGGACTTGGTTGTCTACCATAACGTAACTTCACCACGCCATTCTTAACAGGCCAATCTAATTTTCCTTTATTAGATGCAAAATCCTTCGCTAAAGCTTTCCCTTCTGGAGTTAAAGCAAAACCCTTAGATGCCGTTGCTGTTTTTCCTGCCTTTTTATTAGAATTTGCTATCGCTTCTTTTATAATGCGTTCAATTTCTTTATCTATTCTATTCGCTTCTTTTTGTCTTTCTCTTATTTGTGCAGCATACTTGGTAACATCTTTGTTAATGGCAATCATCAATATTTCATGCTCCTTGAGTTCTTTTTCTAACTCAATTTGTGCCAGTTTGTTTTCATCAATAAGTTGCTGTTTATCCTCTTTTTGCTTTAATAAGGCTTGATTAGTTGCTTGTAACTCAACCGTTTTTTCTTTAATGGATTCCCCTTGTTCTTTTTGGTAATTAGCATACTGATTAATGTACTTAATACGCTTATATGCTTGTTTAAAATTGGTTGAAGATAATAAGAACATGACGCGACTTTGTTCACTTTTACTTTTATATGACGTCACAATCATTTTGGCATAATTGTCCTTTAGTGATTCTAACTCATCTCTTAACTCAGAGATTTTATTTTGGTTCTCATTTATTTCCCTGGTCAACAAATTAGCTTGTTGATTTGTTATTTTTATTAAATTACGTCTTACACTAACCTTATAATTTAAGTCTTCAATTAAGGTTAATTGTGATTTTTGCTGTGATTTATTTTTAGATAGCAGACTGTTAATTTGTTGAATTTCACGACGTAATTCTTGTCGACGACCTTCAAGCTCCTGCTGCTTTTTGCTTTGCGAAAACACGAATGATGTACATAAAAATAATGCAACAATAAGAAATGGTTTATATGTGTTTTTATTCAACATTATTTAAGTACAATTTGATCATAGCCAGAGGGAATTTTGAAAGGAAAACTTAACTTTTCATTCAAAGTTATTGTTTTAAATTCTATAGCTAATATTGTTTCGTCATAACCTTCAACAGCGTTAATTTTTATATTTTCAGGGAATGTTTGTTTGTCTACTTCTTGATAGTTTATATAATCGATTTGAAGCATCCTCAAATCCTTTGATTGTGCTAATTGTTGTGAGTTTATTTTATAATGATAAGCATTCAGTAAGTAAAATAATTCGAAAGCATTTGGTTGTGTTTTTGGTTTTAAAACATATTCATTCTCTTGCGTAAAGACTTCAAATTCGTCTTTATCTAAATCGTATAAAGCTTCGCCTAATAATAAGTTTTGTACTTTATTAAAATCTAATTCTGTTCCCAATAAATCACTTAAATACGCATAGTCGCCATCAAAATATGTGTTGTCTAACTTGTTATAAAAACTAACGCGCTCTGGCGTTATAAGCACTTTGACAAAACCTAATTTGCTCATCCAAATCGTCTTGTTCTTTTCCATTCTAAAACTTACTGTTGTGCTTTTTGAACTTGTGCCTTCCGTATAATCTATTTTAACTCTAGCAGCAAGCGTTTTAAATTTAGGTGTTTGTTTACCATTCTCCTTTATAAGTTGCTTAGCCGAAAGATTTAAGTTGTTTGTTCCAGTTGTTAGTGTGCTTTTAGACTTGCACCCTAATAACAAAACAAAAAACGAAAAGGTATATATAAGGCGTTTTAAATGCATTTAGTTTGTAGGTTCTAATTGTTTGGCTTTATCACTAAACGTTTTTGATTTGGCGGTATTGTTTAAGAGTGCATAAGAAATACTTAGCTGCTTATAAAAATCACTTTTCATTTTAGTGTCATCAATGATATAATCTAAACCTGTTTCTAACGCTAGAATAGCTTTATCAGGTTTGACTAATTTATTTTGAGCGACACCTTGAATTAAATAAAATAAGGGTTGAGATGGAAATTTATCTAATGCTTCGTTGCTTTTTTGCGTAGCACGTTCATAATCTTCTACATCTATATAAAGTAGCAAAACATTGCGTAAGATTCCGAAATTATCCGGTTCATTGGCTAGTGCTTTTTCATAATACTCTAAGGCTTTATCTTTTTCACCTTTAGTCAGAAAGTATTGAGCGACTTCAATATGAGACCCTACATTTTCATCATCAATAGCCTGTGAGGTGATTTCTATCAGTTTAGATTCATATTCAGGGTTTGTTTTAACAAATTTTACAAAATCTGAAAGCACCATAAGCTTGGCTTCAGGTTTAATTTTATTACTATTGAGGACAGTCTCCATAGAATTCACAGCTTTTTCTGTATTATTATCATCTAAATAAAATTTATACAAAGCCAAGTGTACTAAATGTGAATTCGGATTGATTTCAAGCAGTTTTTTTGCTGTTTCAAAAGCCTTTTCTTTTTCATTATTTTCACTATATCTAAAAATAAGTGATAAGTAATTTCTTTCCTTATCTGGCTCTTGATTAACACGCTCCTCTAAGTTTTGAATTTGCTCTTTCTTTTGACCAGTGGTATTATAAATCATATTTCTAACACTATCTCTCGTGTTTGAATAACCATGATCTTCATCCATTTCATCTAAAATCTTAAGTGCCTCATCATATTGTTTAGTTTTTACATATAACGTGGCTAAATCTTCTTTATAGTCTGGATGATATTTTACGAGTTGCTTAACCGTATTGATTGCTTTTTCTAACTCATTTTGTTGCGCATAAGTATCATAAAGCTCATCTAAAAACCATTCATTATCTGGTTTTTTTTTGATCGCTTCTTTAAGCGCTTCTTCTGCTAATCTATAGTCTTTAAGTGTATTGTAATTTTTGCCTAATTCAAAATATAACGCAGCATCAGAATCATCGAGTTTTTTACACTTTAACAAGGCTTCAATGGCTCTGTCATAGTTTTCAATGCCTTTTTGCTTTAAGGCTTCAAAGAAAAGTTCTTGGTATTCATCGGCAACATCTCCTAAATCGTCATTCGGTTTTTTGTTAAAGTCCACTTGCGCAAAGTTACCTTGCGGAAAGAGAAACAATCCGAAAATTAAAACCAGAATATAAATTTGTTTTTGCATAACTAAATCGGGCAATAATTATTCCAAAACAGAATAATCGCCGATGCTAATTTTAGTAAATTCACCATTATACGTTACATGATTGCCAATCATAGCCTCATCTAAATTAGCGTTTTTTATGATTGTATGGGTCTGAATTAAGCTATTTTTAACGCTTACGTTCTCTAAAACGCAATCGCTTCCAATAGACACATTTGGACCAATAGTCGTATTAATAAGTTTCACGTTTTC
>Ga0102810_1000386_pt1 | contig 15946 bp, 19 predicted proteins | sample ColrivemetaGS573_FD_84506 | JGI IMG/M metagenome (GOLD analysis project Ga0102810, IMG submission 84506) | Estuarine microbial communities from the Columbia River estuary - Ebb tide ETM metaG S.573 | ecosystem: Environmental > Aquatic > Marine > Intertidal zone > Estuary | place: USA: Columbia...
AATTGCAGGAATAGAAGTTTTAGAAGCTAGAATTGGCTATTTAGCTTATGCGCAGGAGATAGCAAATGCTATGTTGAAACGTCAACAAGCTACTGCAATTGTAGCTGCTAGACATAAAATTGTTGAGGGTGCAGTAAGCATGGTTGAGATGGCTTTGGCTGAATTAGGTAAGAAGAATATAGTCGAGTTAGATGACGAACGTAAGGCTGCCATGGTAAGTAACCTAATGGTTATATTATGTGGTGACAAGGATGCTTCTCCCGTTCTAAATACAGGAACATTAAACCATTAATAAAGATCTAACCTAAGTATAAATGTCAAAAAAGAAAGCCTTTGCTTTACGTATTAATGAAGACATGCTCAAAGCAATTGAAAAATGGGCTTCTGATGAGTTTAGAAGTACTAATGGTCAAATTGAATGGATGCTAACGCAGTATCTTAAAGATAAAAATAGAGCACCAAGAACTAAAAAAGACTAACTAAAAGCGACTTCTAAAAAGTCGCTTTTTTTATGAACTTTAATTTTGGTATTTTGCATATCTAAATAACTCAACATGGAAAACCAACCACTTTTTACAAATGATGCTATTGTTTTTGGATTACTAATGCTAGCGCTTGGCTTTGTGTTTTTTACTGAATCCAAAACATCAGGATTTTGGTCTAAATTTTATAAAATCGTACCAGGACTTTTTATGGCCTATATGGTTCCTGCTGTTTTAACTTCATTTGGGCTTATTGCTCCTGAATGGGAGACCATAAACGAAGCTGGTGAAGTTATTAGCCATAAAACAAGCATCTATTATGTATCGAGTCGTTTTTTACTCCCAGCTGCTCTAGTACTTATGACCTTAAGTATTGATTTAAAAGCTGTATTTAATTTAGGCTGGAAAGCCCTTATTATGTTTTTTACAGGAACACTAGGCATTTTAATTGGTGGTCCAATTGCTATTCTATTAATTTCAATGGTATCACCAGAAACTGTTGGAGGTGTTGGTCCCGACGCCGTATGGAGAGGTCTATCAACGCTTGCTGGAAGTTGGATTGGTGGTGGTGCAAACCAAACTGCAATGCTTGAAATTTATGGTTATAATCAAAAACTATATGGCGGTATGGTTTTCGTTGATATTGTAGTTGCGAATATATGGATGGCCATTCTACTCATTGGAATAGGTAAACGTGATCGCATTAACAAATGGTTAAAAGCAGACACATCGTCAATCGAAGAGTTAAAAGACAAGGTGTCAACGTTTACTGAAAGTGTTAAAAGGAATCCATCTTTAACAGATTATATGCTTATACTTGCTATAGCCTTTGGTGCTGTAAGTGTTGCACACTTATGCTCAGGCTATCTAGCACCATTTTTTGAAAATACCGTAGCAGCAATTGAATCCCCTACTACACGAAACATATTTACATTTTTAGGATCTAGCTTCTTTTGGATGATAAGCATAGCGACACTTATTGCAATTTTGTTATCCTTTACTAAAGCAAGAAATTATGAAGGCGCTGGAGCGAGTAAAATTGGATCAGTCTTCATTTACATTTTAGTAGCTTCAATAGGTATGAAAATGGACTTAACTATGATTTTTGACAACCTTGGTTTAATAGCCATTGGTGTTGTTTGGATGACTATTCACGCAGTCCTTTTAATATTTGTTGCCAAACTAATTAGAGCACCATATTTCTTTTTAGCCGTAGGAAGTCAGGCGAATGTGGGTGGTGCTGCGTCAGCTCCTATAGTCGCATCGGCTTTTCATCCTTCATTAGCAACAGTGGGAGTACTCTTGGCAGTCTTTGGATATGCTATAGGAACTATTGCTGCCATTGGCTGTACGATTCTTATGGAATTAGCTGCAGCAGGCTAGTATTATATAAATATTTATAAGATATTTGTGCTTCAAAAAAACGCCTTAAATGAAAAAAATAGCATTTATATTTCTATTAACCATTCTTTTTTCTTGTAATAAAACAACACCAGATTTAACTGTTAAAGTCACAATAAAAGGTTTAAAAAAAGGAACAGTTTACCTTAAAAAAGCAGAAGACAGCCTTATCGTTACCGTTGATTCTTTAGCTATAAATGGTGAAGACCCTATTGAATTACATAGCAATTTAGAATCGCCAGAAATATTCTTTATTCAATTAAACAGAAACACCAAGCAAGGTGAAGGTATTACATTTTTTGCCGATAAAGGCATCACTGAAATTAATACTAGTTTAAAAAACTTTAGCATTGATGCTCAAATAAAAGGCTCAACTCAGCAAAAGGAATTAGAAGACTTTTTACAATTAATGTCTCGTATTAATGATAGACGTTTAGACATAATAAAAGCCGATATTGAAGCTAGAAAAGATAATGATTCATTGAAAATAAAAGCAACGAAAGACGCTTTTAATAGTTTAGTAAAAGCAAAATATTTACAAACAGTAAACTTTGCAATGTCGCATAAAGACAGTGAAATAGCACCTTATATTGCACTTACTGAAATTGCAGATGCTAGAATTAAATGGTTAGATACTATAAACAATGCACTAACACCCAAAGTAAAAGCATCTAAGTATGGGCAAGAATTAGAGTTGTTTATTTCAAATCGAAAAAAATAATTCAGATAAGCGCATAAAAAAAACCAAACATATTCTGTTTGGTTTTTTTTGAGCCGATGGAGGGACTCGAACCCACGACCTGCTGATTACAAATCAGCTGCTCTAGCCAGCTGAGCTACATCGGCGATATATGTTATACCTTAAAAAGTGCTTAAGCTAACTTATTAATTTTCTCAATTAAAGCACGACCTTTAGCTTCTAATTCTTGATTAATCGCTTTAAAATGAGCTTTCTTATCTTCTACCTTTCTATCATTTACTTTTGCAATTAATTCATCAAAAACCGCTATCGCTTCATCAATAATTTTCTCACTTTCTTTATCATCTTTTGCAGGATTAGCAAATTGCCAAACATAAACTGCTTCAATGATATCTCCTAACACATAGTTTAAATCTTTCTTTAGGATTCTTTTATTTGCCATAATTTTTTATTTAATTTCCTGCAAAATTAAACATAAACTTCTAATAGTCTAGCTTTTTTGGAAGTAATTTGATAAGATTTAACCGCCGCTGGTAACAAAACTGTTTCACCTTTTTTAATAATCTCTGAAGAATGCGCCATCTTAATTTCAACTTCACCATTTACACACATGTAAATAATAAAGGAATCATAAATATTTTCTTTTTTTAAACTCTCAGTTAATTCAATATAATTTGTTGTAAAATAAGGACAATGTACCATTTGATTAGATTGGTTATCCTTTTTTGAATAGTCCACCCTGAAATTATCCTCCATATCAAAATCAAAGGCATCTATAGCCAAATCATTATGCAAGTCTCTTTCATTGCCTTCATCATCAACGCGATCCCAATCATAAACCCGGTAAGTTATATCACTAGTTTGTTGAATTTCGGCGAGCATAACGCCTGCTCCGATGGCATGTACGCGACCAACTTCTATAAAATAAGTATCACCTTCTTTTACTTTATCAAAATTTAGAATTTCAGTTAGTGTTTTCGCTTCAAGATGTTCTAAATAAGTCTTAGCAGTCATCTTTTGATTAAAGCCAACAATTAAGTTAGCGTCTTCATCTGCTTGCATGACGTACCACATTTCAGTTTTACCAAAAGAATTATGGCGTTTCGCTGCTAATGCGTCATTAGGATGTAACTGGATAGATAAATCCTCCTTCGCATCAATAAATTTAATTAGTAACGGAAACTTATTACCAAATACTTTATAGTTTTTATGCCCTATTAAATCTGCTTTATAGGTTTCTATTAGCTGCTTTAAAGACGTCCCTTTTAAGTCACCTTGGCTAACAATTGAGGTGTCGCCGTCAACATCACTAATCTCCCAACTTTCACCAATATTTGGCAAATCACTATCTTTGTTTAGGATAGATTTTAGTTTTTGACCGCCCCAAATCTTGTCTTTTAAAATGGGATTAAATTTTAATGGATATAGTGTCTTTGTCATGTATTTACTCTCCTGAATATGTTACAAAATTACGTGGGGTTTCATAAAGTGTAACTTCAAGACTTAAATTGGATGCGAGCTTCAGCTTCATTTTATTATAGATAACGACAACTATATTTTCTGCAGTTGGATTAAGCTCATTAAATTCTGGCACTTCAATATTAAGATTTTTATGGTCGAAAGCATCCTCCACTTCACTTTTAATAATATCTTTTAAATCCTTAATATCTATGACATAACCAGTCTCTTGGTCTATTTCTCCGGTAACACTAGCAATAAGTTCGTAGTTATGACCATGAAAGTTTGGATTGTTACATTTACCAAATACTAAAGCATTTTTATCATCACTCCAGTCTTTTCTATAGAGTCTGTGCGCTGCATTAAAATGCGCTTTTCTACTAACGGTTACTTTCATCTTGAGTTATATTTATATGCGTATAGAATTTATCAAAAATAATTTTAAACCAAGCTGTATATAACGTAGGTTGCGCTTCTATATCTCTTTTTACAGCCTGCAATGGCATCCATTTCCAAGATTTAACTTCATCCGTATTTATAATAGGATCTTCATGAAATTTCCCAATAAGCACATGATCAAATTCATGTTCTGTTAAACCATTATCGAAAGGTGCTTTATAAATAAAGGAAATCGACTCTTCAAGTTCGGTCACAAAACCCATTTCTTCTTGCAGCCGTCTTTTGCCAGCTTGAATGTTTGATTCTCCATCTCTTTGATGGCTGCAACATGTATTAGTCCATAGTCCAGGTGAATGATATTTCCCTAAAGCCCTTTGTTGGAGCATAAGTTCATTATCATTATTAAAAATAAACACTGAAAATGCACGATGCAATATAGCTTTTTCGTGTGCTTCAAGCTTTGGCATTAATCCAATTTGCTCATTATTTTCATTTACAAGTATAACCTGTTCTTCAATCATGCTGTAAAAATACGAGTATTAATAATTATTATACTAATCATTTAAAAATTTATAAAATTGAATGGGTAAATTTTAGATAATTTCTGCGCTTAAACCTGCATCGAGCAAGATTGTACATCGAGGTTCTAATTCATCGTAGATACCTGTTTTAACCGTACATTGCCCCTTATAATGTACCAAAAGAGAACATTGTTCTGCCTGTTCAGGTGTATGGTCACAAGCATAAATAAGTGTATCTATTACATGATCGAAAGTGTTTACATCATCATTGTATAGTACTATTTCATTAAGATTCTGTTCTTCAGTCTCAACGCTTAATTTCTCTTCTATTTTTTCTTTAGCACACATTTTTAAGGGATTATTCTAACACTAATTTAAAAATTTTAACGCAACCCAATTATTTTTTTCGATTTTTTCTTTCAATTTTAACATATGCTTATTACACTCCGCTTCAATTATTGGTATATCATTATTATAAAATCCACTTAAAAAAAGAATCCCATTTGGGTTTAAACAATTAGTATAAGTTTCTAAATCATTGAGCAGAATATTTCTATTTATGTTCGCAATTATAATATCATATTTTTTTCCTTTCAGTAGACTGGCGTCCCCTTCTAAAACTGATATATTGCTACAATTATTGCGTTCAATATTTTCTAAACTATTCAAATAACACCAATTATCAATATCTATAGCATCAAGTTGATTCGCTCCTTTTTTTTCTGCTAAAACAGCAAGAACTCCAGTACCACAACCCATATCTAGAACAGCTTTATTTTGAAAATCGTTTTGTAAGATGTACTGAATCATCATGTGTGTGGTTTCATGATGACCTGTTCCAAAACTCATTTTAGGCTCTATTACAATATCATATTTGGTATTTGGTTTGTCATGAAAAGGCGCACGCACTGTGCATTCGTTATTGACTACAATAGGCCTAAAGCTTTTTTCCCATTCGGCATTCCAGTTCGTCTGTGCAATATCTTCAAACGTATAAGAAATTTCAAATTCATCAGAATTTAGAATCTGAATGTCATTAAGAATCGAATCATACCATTCTTCCTTTTGAATATAAGCCGTTACACCTTCTTGAGTTTCTACAAAACTTTCGAAACCCGCATAGCCTAGCTCTGCAATAAGAATTTCGACTCCTGGCTGAAGAGGTTCAACTTTAAAATAGTAGCCAATATATACGATGTTAGACATAAGGTGTAATAATCAATTAAAATTTGCATTAGTGATTGCAGCGGCATCCTTTTTTATGTCATCTCAACATATGGTATTAAACAAAACACCCGAATTAACATAAAAAGACCTTTCTACCGACAGGCAGGTATAACGAAAAGCGCGACTTTGCATTAGCAAAGAAATGCCCTAAAACGCATTGACTATAGCATAAAAATCTTCAGCATTTAATGCTGCGCCACCAATAAGTCCGCCATCAACATCAGGCTTTGAGAAAATTTCTTTAGCGTTATTTGGTTTTACACTTCCTCCATATAAAATAGAAACAGAATTTGCGACATCGTTTCCATACTTTTCAACTAAGGTCTTGCGAATAAAGGCATGCATGTCCTGTGCTTGTTCCGGACTTGCTGTTTCACCAGTACCAATAGCCCAAACAGGTTCATAAGCTAAAACAATATTAGCAAAGGCTCCTGCTTCTAAATGGAACAGTGCATTTTTAATTTGAGTTTCAACAACACTCTCGTGATTACCTGATTTTCGGTCTGCTAACTCTTCACCAAAACAAAAGATGACACGCATGTCATGTTCTAAAGCGGCATTAACTTTTTTAGCAAGAAGCACATCCGTTTCATTGAAATACGCACGACGTTCACTATGGCCTAAAATAACTGTCTTTACACCAACACTTTTTAACATAGCGGCACTTACTTCTCCTGTATAAGCTCCATTTTCAGCAAAATGCATATTCTGCGCTATGACTTCAACATTTGACTGTCTCAAAGCTTCAAAAGCATGCCAAAGGCTTGTATATGTAGGCGCAATCATCACCTCAGCATTTGAGTTTTGAGTTTGCTTTTTTAGGTTGGAAATTAAGACTTCTGTTTGAGGAAGATCATTATTCATTTTCCAGTTTCCAGCGACTATATATTTTCTCATGTTGTTTATTTTTTCTTAAAGCAAAAGTAATTAATTTAATGTTTTTATTAACTGACTATCGTCAGCTTTTATCGCTCTGAACAATTTAATATTCCCTTCAGAATCAATAATCATATATCTTGGAATCCAGTCTAAATCTATAGCTTTACCAAATACACTCTTCATTCCCTTTGGCATAAAATAGTGCTCACCAATTACTTGATGTTTTCTAATCCCCTTTTTCCAACTTTCAAAGGATCTATCAGCAGATAAAAACAAGTAAACTAGGTCTCTATTTTCCTCTTGTAATGCTTTGACTTTTGGCATTCCTTTTAAACAATCACCACACCAAGAGGCCCAAACATCTACAAAAATAGTTTGACCTTTATATTTTTCGAGTATCTCTTTGAATATTATGTTTTCACCATTAAGTGTCACAAAAGTATCATTTAAAGCATCTTCAGGAAATTCTGTTAATGGTTCTTGCGCTTTACAATTTAAAAACAATAAACAAGTGATTATTAAATAGGCTACTTTTTTCATTTGAAATATTTTAGGGCGTATTATTCTAATTTTACTTTTGGATCTAACCAGGTATAGATTATGTCGACAAATATATTAATCATTACAAAGAGTGTTGCTATAATTAGCACAGAACCCATAATAACTGGTAAATCCAGTGTATTTAAAGCATTGACAATTTCCTTTCCTAAACCATTCCAACCAAAAATGTATTCTACAAAAACAGCGCCAGCGAGCATGGAAGCAAACCATCCTGATATTGCTGTAACTACCGGGTTTAATGCGTTTTTTAAGGCGTGATTTTTTATGATTTGAAATTCACTTAAGCCTTTAGCTCTCGCAGTACGAATGTAATCCTGATTAAAAACTTCAAGTAACGAGTTTCTCATAAGCTGAATAATAACAGCTAAAGGTCGAATACCTAAAACGATTGCTGGTAGGATTAAATTCTTCCATTTAATGTACATCTTTTCGCCATAATCATCCAATTCATAAAGACTTCCTGTCATTTCTAAATTGGTATATTCATGTAGGACATAACCAAATATCCAAGCAAATAAAATGGCGGAAAAAAATGAAGGCACACTCATTCCGATAGTACTAAAAATCTGAATACTCTTATCTAGGAAAGTGTCTTTTTTTAATGCAGACAGTATTCCTAAAAAAACACCAAGTAACATGGCAATAACAATAGACGATACCGCTAACACAAAAGTATTTGGTAACGTTTCGGCAAGCACTTGACTCACTTTTTTACCTTGTTTAGTAAAGGACTCTCTGAGATACGGGAATTTTAAAACTGTCGTTGCGTTTCCAATTGAAAACAAGGGTGCTGCTGAATATTTCTTAGCATTTAAAAAAGTATAATCATTTTCATTTTTGGAATGAAACGAGATTGGTGACAAATCGTTTAAGTAGTATAGATACTGCGTTCCTATAGGTTTATCAAAACCATATTTGTGCTTTACTAGGGCAAGCTGCTCGCTATCTTCATTTTGACCAAGCATCATTTGAGCTGGATCACCAGGAAGTACATTAAACAAAAAGAATATCACTGTGACCACTCCAAATAATGTGAGTATCGCGTAAAAAGCTTTATTTAAGAAGTATCTAATCAAATACTATTCTTTTTTCAGTACAATATTCACATAGGCTGTAAATGTTGAATTGTTAGCTGCATTAATTGAGTCTAACACTTTTGCTGAAGTATCATCTTTATAAATAAAAACGTCTTGAATACGATCAGCATCTAATGCATCCGCTTCTTCCTTCGTTGAAATGACATTATCTATTAAATATAAAACAGAATCTTCAACTTCTTTTATCGGCTCAACCTCTCGCTCTACTTCAGGCAACTCTAAATCCTCAATATCGTTCCAATGCACTTTTTGAGTCACTGTCCCTTTTTTCAACTTAACAATTCCTGGATTAGCACGAACTACCGTTTTCAATGCTTTTTCATCACACAAATACCAATCAAAATTTAAATCGTTGTTGGTATTAATATTTTCTTTTTCAGTGATTCCAGACGCTGTTAAACCAATAACGGTATACCCGTTTGCTATGGCCTCATCTGTAGCTTTCTTTAAACGACTTACACCATCTGCTTCAGCGGTTTCTAAATTATATGAAACAACGATGATCAAATTATTTTTACCTAAGAACAATTCAGTTAAATTCTCATCTTCAGATTCAATAGAAAAATCTTTAATTGGAGGGTCATATCCTTCCTCAATAACCTTAGTTTCTACACCAATATATTCGCCATCTACAGTTGGATAACTTCCATTCGTAGTAATTATTTTTTCTTCGCCATTAACATTAAACTTCCATTGATACTCTATCACAGCTACAGCGGCATCTTCTGGAGTTATCATACCCTCTTGGATATTTGCACCAACCTTATAGGCTCTAAAATCCCAGGTTGGTAAATGCATCAATACATGAAAACCAAACCATAAACTACCAATAAAACCAAATAGTGCTAGAACTGTTGTTCCTAACTTACTAAAAAGCGGTTTTATATGTCTTAAACCGATCAATAAAACAACAATTAAAGCGAGTAATATAAGATCTTTAGTAAAGCTTTCAATAGGTTTCATTGGTAAGAAATCTCCAAAACAGCCACAATCCTTAACTTTATCAAAGTACCAGGCATAAAACGTTAGGAAAGTAAAAAATACAATCATTGAGAATAAGCTCCAAACGGTAAATTTCGGTTTATAACCAATGAGTAAGAATACGCCTAAAACAACTTCAAGAACCACAACAAAAACAGAAATAGCCAAAGCATAAGGTTCTAAAAACGGAAGATTCAAAACGTCTGGACTAAAATATTCTTGAAGTTTATAAGAAAACCCTAAAGGGTCGTTTAATTTGATCAGTCCGGAAAAAATAAATAATCCTCCAACAAGTATTCTACAAAGGTGTGTTATGTATTTCATATTATTCTTTTAAATGAATTAAAGCAAAAACCGCATAATTAACCATGTCTTGATAGTTGGCATCTATACCTTCACTTACAATAGTCTTTCCTGCATTATCTTCTATTTGTTTAACTCGTAATAGTTTTTGTAATATTAAATCGGTTAATGAACTCACACGCATATCTCGCCAAGCTTCACCATAGTCATGGTTTTTATCTTCCATGAGTTTTTTAGTAATAGCGACCTTTTCATCATACAGCTTGGTTGCTTCCTCAGTTGTTAAATCTGGTTGCTCTACCACGCCCTTCTCTAATTGAATTAAGGCCATTACACAATAATTTATAATACCAATAAACTCACTGACTTCGCCTTCATCAACTTTTCTAGTCTCATTTTGCTGCAAACTTCTGATGCGTTGCGCTTTAATAAAAATCTGGTCTGTTAAAGATGGTAATCGCAGTATTCTCCATGCGCTTCCGTAATCAGTCATTTTCTTTATAAATAAGCTTCTGCAAGTGTGGATTGCAGCATCATATTGTTTTGAAGTTTCTTGCATAGATTAAAATGAATTTTCCGTAAATTTCGCATAAATAATTTTAAAGTTCAAGGTTTCCGGTTTAAAGTTTTAAATTCTTAAACCAACAACCATATACAAGGTACAAATGACAATAAATTGCAAAGGCAAACTCATAGATTTATCAATACCCAAAGTAATGGGCATATTAAACTTGACCCCTGATTCTTTTTATGATGGCGGAAAGTATAAGAACGATAATGAAATTTTATCACAAGTCTATATGATGCTTAAAAACGAAGCAAGCTTTATAGATATTGGCGCCTATAGCTCTCGACCAAATGCTGAGCACATTAGTGAATCTCACGAGTTAAAAAGATTGCTTCCAATAATTGCATTAATTGTTGAAGAATTTCCTGAGATACTAATTTCGATAGATACTTTTAGGAGCAACGTCGCGAAACAATCCATTGAAGTTGGCGCTGCTATAATTAATGATATTTCTGCGGGACAACTGGACCAAAATATGATGTTAACGGTAGCTGAATTAAAAGTCCCTTATGTCATGATGCATATGAAAGGTACGCCACAGAATATGCAACAATTAGCCAATTACGATTATTTATTGAAGGACATTCTTTTTTATTTTTCTAAAAGGATTGCTGAAGCAAAAAATCTTGGCATCACAGACCTGATTATTGATCCGGGTTTTGGTTTTGCAAAGAATATTAAACAAAATTTTGAATTACTGAATCAGTTAGACCTTTTAAAAAACTTAGAATTACCAATACTGGCCGGCATTTCTAGAAAATCTATGATTTACAAAACTTTAGGAGGTACTGCTCAAGATGCATTAAACGGCACGACTGTTTTAAACACCATTGCGCTTCAGAAAGGTGCAAATATTTTACGTGTTCATGATGTTAAAGAAGCCGTTGAAGCAATTAAACTAACCAACCAATTAAGCCATTCATGAGAAATTTATTTACCGCCTTCATCCTGTGTTTCTTGTTTTCTTGTCATAATGAGAAAGTACTTCAGTTACCAGAAATAAGTCTTGCGGACACAAATGAAGTTTTAGATGTTTCACATGCATATATTTTTTATGACGAGAGCAAGCCTGATAGCTTAGAATTGAATAGAAAAAACCTGATAGGCACCACTAATTGGCTGATAAACGTAGATAAAAGGTTGACGCTAGAACAAGCAATACCTCAAGTCAAGTTTTTACAGGATAAAAAAAGAAGCGCAAAGATGCACAAAAATGAAGCCGCTAAAAACTATTTCACCTGCAGTAATTCCAGCATAAAAAATTTAGGCTTTATAGATTTTACAGATGTTGTTTATCATCTTAATTCTATAGAACCATCTTATTTAAAACCAAAGCCTAAAGAGAGTGGTTCTATAATTCTTTATTACAAAAAAGATAAATCAATTTTAAAGTTTGATTTATTTAATGACCAAATAATATCAAGAGGACTTTTCAATTCTAGTAATCTCGAGTCGGAGCCCTCAAACAATATTATTTTATCATTTGACAAAGCGTTAAGCTTTCAAGACTATATCACCTATAAAGTTGAAATAAAAAAGCATTTCCCTAAATCAATCACTATTGATAAGAACGAATTTATTTATTAATCTTATTTTGTTAAATTTACAAAAACCCATCACCATTGGAAATATTTGACGACTTACTAAAATTCACTGTAGTTGATATCATTGATGTTATTCTTGTAGCGCTGCTTCTATACTATGTATACAAACTAGTAAAAGGCACTGTTGCAATTAATATCTTTATTGGGATTGTCATCATTTATATTATTTGGAAAGTCACGCAAGTCTTGCAAATGGAACTTTTAAGTAATATACTAGGCGGATTTATTAGTGTTGGAATGTTTGCCTTAATTGTTGTTTTTCAACAAGAGATTCGAAAGTTTTTATTGATGATTGGTTCTACTAATTTTGGAAATAAACGCAAATTTTTTAAACAAATTAAATTTCTGAAAACGGAAACAAGTAATGATACAAACGTAGATGCTATTGTTGATGCATGTATCAAAATGGGAACCACTAAAACTGGCGCTTTAATTGTTTTGGAACATAATAATAGTTTAGATTTTTTAAAAGCAACTGGTGACGAAATGAATATTAAAGTCACACAACCAATAATCGAAAGTATCTTTTTTAAAAATAGTCCGTTACATGATGGTGCCATTATAATTGAAAACAATGTCGTTAAGGCAACCCGAGTTATTCTTCCAGTAAATAATGAAAAAACCTTACCACAACGATTTGGCTTAAGACATCGTGCTGCTGTTGGTATTACCGAAAAAACAGATGCTTTAGCGCTAGCTGTTAGCGAAGAGACTGGACAAATATCTTATTTTAAAAATGGCGAGTTTGTGATGTTTAAAGACACGCAAGAACTTTCTGAAATCATCAAACAAGATTTAGATTAGTAAATTCTATAAATTGTCATACTATTTTAATAGACACTAGTGTATTCTGCATATACCTGTGGTGTACATGTGGTTAGAAACCGATTAAAAATTGGTGACCTTTTTGCATATCTTACTGAGTAGTTTTTAATTTACAACAATAAATTTTTGAGGGAGACTGTTGCTATTTCTTTTATGACAAATTAAAGCGCTAAAGTTTCAGGGAATTAAGCTACTTCCTCTTTCATAAATTGGACTTCGTATAAGTTTTTGTAGTAACCATTAGGCTTTTTTAGAAGCTCTTGGTGTGTTCCTTCTTCAACAATTTGCCCAGCGTCCATAACAATAATCTTATCGGCTTTTTTAATAGTAGCCAATCTATGTGCAATGACAATAGACGTTCTGTTTCTGGTAATTTTATCTGTAGCATTCTGTATAAGCTGCTCTGAATATGAATCTACTGAAGATGTTGCTTCATCTAAAACCAAAATACTTGGATTAGTCACATACGCGCGTAAAAAAGAAATCAATTGACGCTGTCCAGACGAGAGCATAACGCCACGCTCCTTTACATTATAATGATAACCATTAGGTAAACTCATAATAAACTCATCAATACCAATATCCTTAGCAGCCTGCTGCACTTGAGCTTCAGTAATTTCCGGATGATTTAAAGTAATATTATTTAAAATAGTATCTGCAAATAAAAATACGTCCTGAAGTACCACAGCAATTTGGGAGCGTAAAGAATTTAATGTGAATTCTTTAATATCAAAATCATCAACTGTAATAATACCGTCATCAATTTCGTAAAAACGATTCAACAAATTAATAATAGTTGATTTTCCTGCACCAGTAGCTCCAACAATTGCAACCGTTTCACCAGCGTTGACTTGAAATGAAATTCCTTTAAGAACTTCTTCATCTTTAATATAGCTAAAGTGAACGTTTCTAAAAGCAATATTTCCTTTTAGTTGAGAGATTTCATGAGTTCCAGTATCATTGATATAAGAGTTAGTATCAAGTACTTTAAAAACTCTATTAGCAGCGACCATTCCCATTTGCAAGGTGTTAAACTTATCAGCTATCTGACGTAGTGGTCTAAACAACATAGGAATCATCATGATAAAAGCTGTTAAATCTCCTAATGAAGCCGTTTGATCAATTACCGTATTTAAACCGCCATACCACGCTATTAAACCAATAGTAATCGATGAGGACAATTCTGCTATAGGAAAGAAAATGGAGTTATACCAAACCGTTTTTAACCATCCTTTTTTATGTCTTTCATTGATATTCTTAAAATTCTTATATTCTGTGTTTTCGCGCGTAAAAAGTTGCAAAATTTTCATTCCGGTAACACGTTCTTGCACAAACGAATTTAAATTAGAAACTTCAGTTCTTACTTCTTCAAATGCCCGTTTCATATATTTCTGAAAAATACGTGTGGCATATAATACTAAAGGCAACATGGCGAACACGATAAGACTTAATTGCCAATTCATATAAATCATAAAACCTGAAACCACTAACATTGTTAGTAAATCTCTAAAAATCATGAATAAGCCTTGTCCAAATATATCTGCAATACGCTCCATATCTGTTACTGAACGGGTTATAAGCACCCCAACAGATGAGTTATCATAATACTCCATTTTAAATTTTAGCATATGATTAAATAACTTAACACGAATATCTTTCACTACATTTTGACCCAACCAACCAGCATAAAATATAAATAGGAGTTGGCAAAACACTTCAAAAATAAGTAGGGTAGCCATGAATAAAATATAAGGCAGAAACCCTTCAAATTTTCGAGCAGCAATATTATTATCAATCGCTTGTTGCAAAATATAGGGTCTAGCAGCGGTTGAAATGGCCAAAAAGATAACCGCCAAAAACACGGCCACAAAAACTCCTTTATAAGGTTTTATAAATTTTGAAAGCCGTTTAAACAATCCAATATCTAATATTTTATCTTGCTTTTTATTCATTCTGATTAATAAACTCTGGGTATTCTATTTGTTGTAAATATAAGGCATGAGCAGGAACAGAGAATCCAGCTTCACCTCTATCTTTAGACTTTATTATATCGTGCATTGCATTCACTTCCATTTTTCCTAAGCCAATATTTACTAAAGTTCCAACAATAGCTCTAACCATATTTCTCAAAAACCTATTTGCTTTTATTGTAAAATGTAATTCCTGATTTATCAATATCCATTCTGCATGCAGGATGTTACAATGATACGTTTTTACATCAGTATTTGTTTTAGAAAAACATTGAAAATCTTTATACTGTAATAATATTTTTGCTGCTTCATTCATTTTTAAAACATCAAGGCTTTGTTTTACATAAAAGCTATCATTAAAAGAAAAAACATTTTTTTGAAGTGAAATTCTATATAAATATTCTCGGCTTAAAGCATCAAATCTCGCATGAGCACCAGCTTTAACTTTAAACACATTGTGAAGCGCTATATCTTTCGGTAATAAAGAATTCATCCTATAAACTAAAGCTTCTGCCTCAAAAATGACATTGGTCTCAAAATGGGCAAACATTTGTGAGGCATGCACTCCAGCATCAGTGCGTCCGGCACCAACCACAGCAACATTTTCCTTTAATAAAAGAGTTAAAGCTTCTTCTAAAACTTGTTGTACAGAAATTGCATTCGGTTGATTTTGCCAACCATGATATGCCGTTCCATTATATGAAAGTTCTAAAAAATATTTCAATCTAATATCCTATTTTTGCCATAATAGCTACAAAGATAAATAGAATTATAAGTTTCAACTCACAATATTATCTTAATGAAAAAAATTATTCTGATTTCAGATACGAATAGTAATATTGATGAGCATATTTTAAAATATGTTAAACAAGCAGATGAAGTATGGCATGCAGGTGATATCGGAAACTTGAAGGTCACTGATGCTATAAAAGCATTAAAACCATTACGTGGGGTCTATGGGAACATTGAT
>Ga0102810_1000387_pt1 | contig 15945 bp, 15 predicted proteins | sample ColrivemetaGS573_FD_84506 | JGI IMG/M metagenome (GOLD analysis project Ga0102810, IMG submission 84506) | Estuarine microbial communities from the Columbia River estuary - Ebb tide ETM metaG S.573 | ecosystem: Environmental > Aquatic > Marine > Intertidal zone > Estuary | place: USA: Columbia...
AGCTTATTAGATTTAAACAATGAATTTATCGTTGATAGAAAAGAAGAAACAGTATCATTACCAAATGGGGAAAATGCTACTACAAAATGGTACCAATTCAGAATTCCATTAACAGAGCCGACTAATGAATTTGGAGGAATTACTGATTTTCGTTCCATCAGATTTACAAGATTATATCTTAAAGATTTTACGGAAAGTACAATAATGAGATTTGCTTCACTTGACCTGGTTCGAAGTGATTGGAGACGTTATAAATTAGCCCTTGATGGAGGATCAAATGAAAACGATAACACTGATTTTTCTGTTGGAATTATTGGAATCTTAGAAAACGATGGTAATTATGTGTCACCTCCAGGCGTAGAAAGAGAACAACTTAATAATAATAATACATTAGTTAGACAAAATGAGCAATCACTGGTTGTTAATGTGTGTGACTTAGAATCTCAAGATTCAAGAGCGGTATTTAAGAATATAAGTATTGATATGCGTCAGTTCAAAAAATTGCGCATGTTTATTCACGCAGAAGAATGCACCACTCCGGGACTTTCGGATGGTGATGCTGTTGGTTTCATAAGATTAGGTAATGATTTCACACAAAACTATTATCAAATAGAAGTACCACTTCAAGTATCAGTTGGCTCTTCAAGTGATCCAACTGCAGTCTGGCCAGAAATTAATGAAATTAACTTACCAGTTGAGGTATTGGAGCAAATCAAATCATTAGGAATATCAGATGGCTCATTAAGTAATATAGATCCAACATTTTATAATGTTATAGATGGTGTTTTAGATCCGAACTCAATACCAGAATTTACACCTCATACAATGGGTGACCAGCGTGTTGCCATTAAAGGAAATCCAAATTTTGGTGATGTAAGAACCTTAATGGTAGGTATCAAAAACGGCATAAGACAAGATGTTTGTGCTGAAGTTTGGTTCAACGAATTACGTTTGTCTGATATGGACAACGAAGGAGGGTGGGCTGCTGTTGTAAATATGGATTCTAATATTGCAGATTTTATGGATATTTCCGCAACAGGACGTCAAAGTACAACAGGTTTTGGTACAGTTGAGCAAGGCCCAAACGAGAGAAGTAGAGAGGATATTAAACAATATGACGTTGTTACTAATGTGAATTTAGGACAGTTATTACCTAATAAATGGGGAATTCAATTACCATTTAATTATGGACAAAGTGAAGAATTAATAACACCTGAATTTGATCAGCAATACAAAGATGTAAAACTGCAAAGTCGATTGGATGCTGCGGAAACAAGTGATGATAGGAAAATTATTAAGGAGCAATCAGAGTCCTATACAAAGCGAACTAGTGTTAACTTTATTGGTGTTAAAAAGAATAGAACGAATGAAGAGAAAAAACCTCGTTTTTATGATGTAGAAAACCTAACTCTTAACTATTCGTTTAATAAAACAGAGCATCGTGATTACGAAATTGAAGAAGCCCTAGATCAAAACGTAAGAGTAGGAGCGAATTATAATTTTAATTTTGATCCTATTAAAATTGAACCTTTTAAGAAAAACGACTCCTTATTTAAATCAAAATACCTTAAGCTAATTAAAGACTTTAATTTCAATTTATTACCAACAAGTTTTTCATTAAATGCTGATATAATAAGACAATTTAATAGCCAAAAGTTTAGAGAAATTGATTTAGGAGGAGGCAATATTGGCTTAGAAGAATTATTCAGAAGAAACTATACTTTTGATTTTCAATACACTATAAACTACGATTTAACAGATGCGTTAAGCCTTAATTTTACAGCTGCTAATAATAATATTGTTAGAAATTATTTTATTGATGACAACTTAAATGGCGCACAAGATTCCGAACTCGACGTTTGGGATGGATTCTTTGATGTTGGTGACCCGAATAGGCAGTTTCAGCAATTAGAACTAAATTATGAACTGCCATTTAATAAAATACCATTTTTACAATTTGTAAAAGCAACTTACGCTTACACTGGGGATTTTCAATGGCAAAAAGGATCAGATTTATTTGGAAACCTTACTGTTGATGGCCAAACTTATGACTTAGGGAATGCCATACAAAATTCAAGTAAACACCAACTTAACACATCTTTAGATATGTCAAGATTGTATCGTTATGTTGGTTTGGTGAAGAAAACTAATGCAGGAGCTTCGGCAAAAGGAAGAAGAGGAAGTCCTCCGCCTGGCCAAAGGGCAACTCCAACGCCTCAAACCACTGCAAAATCAAATAAAGCTTTTAATACCATGGTCGATCTGTTAACTATGGTAAAACGTGTGCAAATAAATTATTCCGAGAATAGCGGTAGCTTTTTACCAGGATATTTACAAACACCGGGATTTATTGGCACACTTAAACCCTCAATTGGTTATACTTTTGGAAGCCAAAGAAATATTAGACAATTAGCGGCAAGAAATGGTTGGTTAACTGTATTCCCCGAATTTAATCAACAATATACTGAAAGACATACTGAAAATTTAGACTTCTCAATAAATGTTGAACCAGTTACTGATTTAAAAATTGATTTAACAGGAGGGAGAAGTTATGCCGATACGTTTACTGAAAATTTTAATACAATTGATTCAAATAACGACGGATTTAGTGAAATTTATAATTCACAAATTCAGAATACATTTGGGAACTTTAATATATCGACGTCACTAGTGAAAACAGCCTTTGGTAAAAGTGATGAAACAGGTTCTGATGCCTTTGATGATTTTAGAGACAACAGATTGACCATTGCGAACAGATTGGCTGCTAAGGCAGGAATTGACATTAATGACCCTGCAAATTTAGACCCTGATGGATTTCCAATTGGTTATGGGAAAAGTAATCAAGCCGTATTATTGCCTGCATTTTTATCGGCATATACTGGTAAAAAGGCTGAAAAAGTAGAATTAGGAGCTTTTAGGGATATTCCAATTCCTAACTGGACATTAAAGTACACAGGGTTCATGAAAATGAAATGGTTTAAGAAACAATTTAAACGATTTTCATTAACACATGGCTATAATGCAATCTATACGATAAATCAGTTTAGAACTAACTTGGATTACGACAAAGACAACCCTAATGATTTAGATCAAGGAGGTAATTTTAAAAATGAAACCTTATATAGTAATATCAATTTAATGGAACAATTTAGCCCATTATTCAAAATTGATATGGAAATGAAAAACTCACTAAAAATTTTAGCTGAGGTCAGAAAAGATCGTTTGCTTTCTATGAGTTTTGATAATAATCTGCTTACCGAAATAAAAGGAAATGAATATATCGTTGGTTTAGGTTACCGTATCAAGGATGTTAAAATAAACTCAAAACTTGCGGGTTCGCGTCAAATTATTAAAAGTGATTTAAATATGAAAGCGGACCTTTCATTAAGAGAGAATAAAACGATCATAAGATATTTAGATCTTGATAATAATCAAGTTACATCAGGACAAACTATTTGGAGTTTAAAATATTCGGCTGATTATGCGTTTAGTAAAAACTTAACAGGAATTTTCTATTTTGATTATTCATTCTCAGAATATGCGATATCAACGGCATTTCCGCAAACAACAATTCGTTCAGGATTAACATTGCGATATAACTTTGGAAACTAAATAACTAATTATATATTCAAAAAAAGTACATTATGAACATTCCATCAGAATTAAAATACACAAAAGACCACGAATGGATTAAAGTAGAAGGCGACATTTTAACTATTGGTATTACTGACTTTGCACAAAGTGAATTAGGAGATATTGTTTATGTTGAAGTAGAAACGCTTGATGAAACGTTAGATGCAGATGAAGTATTTGGAACCGTTGAGGCTGTAAAAACCGTTTCTGACTTATTTTTGCCTGTTTCAGGTGAAATTATTGAGTTTAATGAATCATTAGAGGATGAGCCAGAAAAGGTGAATACAGATCCTTATGGTGATGGTTGGATGATCAAAGTAAAATGCTCAGATGTATCTCAAATAGAAGAGTTAATGTCTGCCGATGCTTATAAAAATTTAATTGGTGCTTAAAACAATATTGCCAGTAATAGCGCTATTATATACAATTGCCTTAGCAATTGTTAGCTTAATAAGCTCTGACAATTTACCTAATTTGGAAGTTGCAAATAGTGATAAAATTGCTCACCTATTTGCATACAGTATTTTATGTCTTGTTTGGTATTTGGCATTAAAAAAAAATAAAATTTCAAAACCACTTTTTGTCGCTTCAAGCGTTGCTATTTTTTATGGTATAATTCTTGAGGTATTGCAAGGTACATTTACAGCGGAAAGAATATCTGAAGGTTATGATATTTTAGCAAACTGTTTAGGAGTGGTTATTATTTCTATCATTATTATAATTAGTAATAAAACTCACGTTAAAAAAATATAAACCCTTGCTTTTTTAGCAAATTATTGGTTAATTTACCAATCTTGTAAAACAATTTTCGATTATGGAACCTAAAAAGAACCCAAAAGCAGATGTAAGTAGAAATGGCTCAATCTATTTCTCGGTTGGACTTGCTTTAATGTTATTTGTAACATACAGTACGATCAATTACAAAACCTATGATAAAGATAATATTGATATAGGCATGGTTAATATGGATGAATTGGATGATGAAGAAATTCCAATTACAGAACAAATTATTACACCACCACCACCACCACCGCCGCCAGCTGCTCCTGAAGTAATTGAAATTGTTGAAGACGAAGAGGAAATTGAAGAAACTGTAATCGAATCAACAGAGACAGATGAAGAAGAAGAAATTGTTGAAATAGAAGAAGTTGAAGTAGATGAAGTTGAAGAAGATATTGAAGTGCCGTTTTCAGTGATTGAAAATGTGCCAATTTTTCCAGGATGTGAAAGTGGTAATAATGATGCAAAAAGAAAATGCATGTCGGGAAAGATCACAAAATTTGTTCAAAAGAAATTTAATACTGACTTAGCTGGAGATTTAGGTCTTACAGGAAGACAACGTATTAGTGTGGTTTTTAAAATAGATAAAACAGGTAATGTAGTTGGAGTTCGTTCTAGAGCACCACATCCTAGATTGGAAAAAGAAGCTGCACGTGTGATTAACTTATTACCTAAAATGAAACCAGGAAAGCAAAGAGGGAAAGCAGTAATTGTACCTTATTCTTTACCTATCATATTTCAGGTTCAAGATTAATACTTATAACATATAATTAAAAAACCCATTACATTAAGGTAATGGGTTTTTTTTATGTCTTAAATGATTAAAAAATAGTAATTGTAAGTTTTTAAATTACAATTACGTACTCATTGAATGAAACAATTAAACTGTGGCATCTTATTTTTAGACTAAGGTGTAGTTACAAAAAGTGGAACATTTTGTTTTACATTACACAGAATTTAATACTCTAATTATTAAGGGCTTAATGAGAATAAATAAAGACTATTTTTGATGTCTTTTTGGTTATATGATAGCGTTTTTTTATTTTCTATTAATCAAAAAACAGTATCTTTCAACAATTAATAGTTTCCATTAAAAATGAAGTATTACCTCTTACTTATTTTTGGCGTTTTACACGTATCTGTTTTTGCCCAAGACATTACGAATTATGAAAAACCGCCAGTATTCCCAGAATGTGAAACACAAGATGTTTCTAATTTAAAAAGTTGTTTTTATAATCAACTTTCTCAATTTGTTTTTAATAATTTCAAAGTACCTGAAATTGTACAAGACGAGAACTATAAAGGCGAGGTTGTAGTTTTATTCGAGGTAAATGCGAAAGGCGATTTTGTAGTTATTTATACAGATGCTATTTATGATGAACTAAAAGAAGAAACTAAACGTGTATTTAGTGAGTTACCTAAAATTAAGCCAGCGACATATAATGGTATTACTTCTTTTAAGCAGTATTCTTATTATATAAAAATTCCTCTGGTAGGTTCTCAAAAACAAGATTTAGAAGAAGAAACAACAAATGAAACGAATCAGATTTCTGAATTAGAGCAATTAGCAAAATCAGAATTTGATAGTGTAAACGCAACCTTAAGAAGCTATAGTAATACAGAATTTAGTAGTCAATTAAATATTCCATTTACACACCATACTTACGCAAAGTTTGATAGAAATATAAACTTATTAGGCACAAATAGTCATACGGCAGCTAAACCCTTTATTTATGAAGAGATAGCTTCATATTATGATTTTAATTCAGAAAGAGAAGCGTTAGTAAAAAACACTGATGCTTGGTGGAAAAGAAAATTATTCAATGAGCATTTAGTAGAAATACAAAGTGATGATTATTGGTTTACATTAGATCCTATTTTTGATTTTCAAGTTGGAAAAGACACTGATTCAGATTTCAACACAACATTTAATAATACACGAGGTATTTATGTGCAAGGAGGATTAGGAAGCAAATTTAGTTTTTCGGCATCCGTTTATGAAAGTCAAGGTAGGTTTGCTCAATACTTTAATGAATATGCAGAAAGCTTAAAAGCCTTTGGACCAGATCCAGCTATTATTCCGGGAAGAGGAATAGGTAAAGCGTTTAAAGATGATGCCTATGATTATCCTGTTGCAGAGGCATACCTTTCATATTCTCCTGCAAAGTTTATTAATGTTCAATTTGGACATGGAAAGAATTTTATTGGTGATGGTTATAGATCTTTATTACAAAGTGATGTAGCAAGCCCTTCTCCATTTTTAAAAATAAACACTAAATTTTGGAAAATAAAATACACAAACACTTGGATGTGGCTAAAAGACGTAAGGCCTGAGGTTACAGAAGATGGTGCGTTTTTAACTAAGTATATGGCTAACCATTATTTAAGTTGGAATGTATCAAAACGCTTTAATTTAGGATTGTTTGAATCTGTAATGTGGACCAACAGTAATGATAGAGGTTTTGATATTAATTACTTAAATCCAATTATTTTTTATCGTGCTATAGAATTTGAAACTGGACAAGGAGCTGGAAATGCTATTGTAGGTGCATCGGGTAAATATAAAGTAAATGATAATGTGAATATTTATAGTCAATTTATTTTAGATGAATTTTCATTAAATGATGTTACTGGAGGAGAGAAAAGTTGGAAGAATAAGTTTGGTTACCAAATTGGAGTTAAATACTATAATGCCTTTAAGGTTGATAATTTACTACTTCAATTTGAGTATAATCGCGTGAGGCCATATACTTATTCACATAACACTATTGTGCTTAATTATGCGCATAACAACCAATCAATGGCACATCTTTGGGGGTCAAATTTCAGCGAGGCAGTACTAATAGGACGTTACGATTATAAACGTTGGTTTGCAGATGCAAAACTTGTGTTTGGGGTGAGAGGTTTTGATTTTAATGATGGTACGGACAACTTTAGTTATGGAGGGGATATTTATAGAAATTATAATGACAGACCCTTTGATACTGGAATTGAAATAGGTCAAGGTAATAAAACAAACACTTTTCATGCTGAATTGCAGTCTGGATATGTTATTAATCCAGCAACTAACCTAAAGTTGTTTGCTTATTTAAGTTATAGAAATTTTAATCCTGATGCCGAAACCGCAACTGCTTTTAAAAACAGTACTGTGTGGTTTAGTTTAGGGTTGCGAACTGATTTATTTAATTGGTATTTTGATTTTTAGTGTTTCAAACTCTGATAAATAGTACGTTTAATACGCTCTGAATTAATAAAAAAATCGCCATAGCCTAGGTCATCATATTGTTTTGTGATTGCACCATTTGTAGCAACTTCGTCTTCAGACTTGCCTTTATCAATCTCAGCTTGAACATTCTTTCTCAATGTTTCTAGCATTGTTAAAAATGACGAATATTCTTCTCTATTTGAAACATCTCCATGACCTGGAATAATCTTAGTATCAGCATTTATTAACGATAAGCCTTTTTTCACTGCATTTATATAGCCGTCAATACTTCCTCCAGATTTTACATCTATGTAAGGATAGCGCTTATGGAAATAGGTGTCTCCTGTATGTAGTACGTTACTTTTATTAAAGAATAATAAAGCGTCACCATCTGTATGAGCATGCTCAACATGATGCGCCATTACATCTTCACCATTCATATGAATATTTATACGATCATTAAAAGTAATAATTGGAAGTGCATCTTTTGGATTTTCTCCATCAACTAATCGCTTTCTGACATTTTCATGAGCAATAATTTTCACCCCTTGTTTAGTCATGTTTTCATTGCCGCCGGTATGATCACCATGATAATGCGTATTCACTAAAAACAGAAAGGGTTTTTCACTTATTTTTTTTATGGCATCAATAATTTTTGGAGTTAATTTAGCAAACTGATCATCAATAATAAAAACGCCATCATCACCAGCAGAAATACCAATATTCCCTCCCTGACCAACTAGCATATAAACATGATCTGATAGTTTAGTAGTTTTAATAGTGACTTCGCTTTGTTGAGAAAACAGTTGTGGTGAAAAATACAGGAACGTGAAAATTGATAATAGTTGATTAAATTTCATAGAGAATATCATTACTTTTTAATTATACTTAAAGATAGTAAATATTGCTCAAAATTAATTTTAAAAGTATCTTTGCCAGGGCAAAACATTAGCATTTATATATCCAATGGCAAGGGCTTCAAGTTCAACTATTAAATCACCAACAATAATTTCTGATTTTAAGGAAATTACAAAAATGAGATTGTCACTAAGTGTGGTATTTTCATCTATTGCTGGCTATCTTTTAGGAGCAGATCAAGTAAGTTTTTACACTGTATTATTATTAGCGTTTGGAGGCTATTTTATGGTTGGCGCTTCAAATGCTTTCAATCAAATTATTGAGAAAGATTTCGATGCTTTAATGGAGCGCACAAAAAATAGACCAATTCCTGCTGGACGAATGTCTGTTAAATCTGCATTTATCTTAGCTTCACTCTTTACTGTTTTTGGCATTACGATTCTATATATAATAAATCCACAAACAGCAATGTTTGGTGCAATTTCGATATTCTTATACACCAGTGCATATACACCTTTGAAAACAAAAACACCTTTAGCGGTATTTGTAGGTGCTATTCCAGGAGCTATCCCTTTTATGCTAGGTTGGGTTGCTGCAACAAATGATTTTGGTATTGAACCTGGAACACTTTTTATGTTGCAATTTTTTTGGCAGTTTCCACATTTTTGGGCAATTGGATGGTTTTTACATGAGGATTATCAAAAAGCAGGCTTTAATATGTTACCAACGGGAAAGCCAGACAAGGCGACTGCTGTTCAAACCATAATGTATACTGTGTGGACTATTTTAGTTTCTATAGTTCCAATGTTTGGTTTTACAGGTAAATTGCAACTTACGGTTGTTGGTGGAATTATTGTATTTTTAATAGGATTAGTAATGTTGTATTATGCATTTCAACTTTTCAAAAAAAGAACTATTATATCTGCCAGACAATTAATGCTTGCGAGCGTAATTTATATTACACTTGTTCAAATTGTTTACGTAGCAGATAAGTTTATTAGATAATATGGATTTAACTCAAGGATCAGATAAAGAAAAACATGCCAGAGCAAAAAAAATGATGCTGTGGTTTGGTATTGTATCATTAATAATGTCATTTGCTGGCTTGACCAGTGCTTTTGTAGTTAGTAAATCAAGAGAAGATTGGTTGAATAACTTCCAACTGCCAGGCGCTTTTACAATAAGTGTGTTATTAATAGTGTTAAGTAGTCTCACTTTTATACTGGCAAAAAGGGCTTTAAAATCTGATAGCCGTTCTCAAACAAATTTGTATTTGGTATTGACGCTACTTTTAGGAATTGGATTTATTGCAAGTCAATTTATTGGATTTCAGCAAATTTTAGAGCTAGGGTATAATTTTACAGGACCAACAAGTAATATAACAATGACATTTATTTATATTATTGCTTTTGTGCATATTTTGCATGTAGCTGTTGGTTTGATTTGCTTATTAGTAGTAATTTATAATCATTTTAAACAAAAGTATAACGCTGAGAACATGGTAGGTTTTGAATTAGCAGCAACCTATTGGCATTTCGTAGATATACTATGGATTTACCTATTTTTATTTCTGTTTTTTATGAGCTAATATTACAAAACTTAATAGCTCTAGAATTAGCTTTAAAGCGAACATTCGTTAAACGACTCAAAATTTAATGAAGGATGTTTCTTTAGATAAATAAAATGATTATTTTTGTGCAATTTTAAAAACGAAATTCATCTTATGGATAATACAGTTGTAAGCACTGGAACAGAAGGAAAAACTTGGGGAGGAGGCAATCAGCCTTTAAAAGCTAGCTATGGAAAAATGATGATGTGGTTTTTCATCGTTTCTGATGCACTAACATTTTCTGGGTTTTTAGCAGCCTATGGTTTTTCAAGATTTAAGTTTATAGATGCTTGGCCAATAGCTGACGAAGTATTTACACATATTCCATTTTATCATGAGCCTGCTCCAATGATTTATGTAGCATTCATGACATTTGTTCTTATTATGTCTTCTGTAACAATGGTTTTGGCGGTTGATGCTGGACATCAATTAAAAAAGAATAAAGTAATTATATACATGTTTTTAACCATTATTGGTGGTTTGATCTTCGTAGGTTCGCAGGCATGGGAATGGGCTACTTTTATAAAAGGCGATTATGGAGCTATTCAAACAAAGGGAGGAAACATTCTTCAATTTGGTGAATATGTAGAGAAAGATGGAGAAGCAGTGTTTAAACGTGTCGCTCTTAAAGATTTTGCGGTTACCGATGATCATGCAGAAAGAGAACAACATTTAAGTAAAAACGGTATTTGGTTTCTAAGTGAAGGAACGTTACCATCCTTTACAGTTGATGAAGTATTGCATGGTTTAGAAGCTAATTCAGATATTTTAGTAAGAACACAACTTATAAATGAAGATGGCGAAAAGACCGTATTGTCAAGATCAGAATCATTACAACAAATTAAAAATAATGGAAAATTAGTAGTTGAAGGTGCCAACCTTCACGTTAATGAGTATGGCTCACCATTATTTGCAGACTTCTTCTTCTTCATTACCGGATTTCACGGATTTCACGTATTTTCAGGAGTTGTAATAAATATTATAATTTTCTTTAATGTTATAATAGGAACTTACGAAAGAAGAAAAAATTATGAAATGGTTGAGAAAGTTGGACTTTACTGGCACTTTGTAGATTTAGTTTGGGTATTTGTATTTACATTCTTTTACCTTGTTTAACAAAAGATAACACATATTATAATGGCAGATCACGCACATAAATTAGAAATATTTAGAGGTTTAATTAAATTTAAATCCAACACTCAAAAAATTTGGGGAGTATTAATTCTTTTGTCAATTATTACAACGGTAGAGGTTGCATTAGGGATATATAAACCAGAATGGGGAAGAACTCCTTTTCTGAGTATGAAGTTAATAAATTGGGTTTTTATTATCCTTACGATAGTTAAGGCCTACTACATTACTTGGGATTTCATGCACATGAGAGACGAAACCAAAGCGATGAGACTCATGGTAGTTTGGACAGCTATTTTCTTAATATGCTACTTATTCTTCATTCTAATTCAAGAAGCCAGTTATATTTTTGAAATATATGATGATGGTTATATTAAAAGAGACTTTTAAAAAGTTAAAATGATAGAAAAAAGACGGTTTTAACAGCCGTCTTTTTTATTTTTGTAACATGAATAAAAAAGCATTTAAAAAACCGATAATTTTAGGAGTACTATTTTTTCTTCCTGTTATTTTTTTACTGTTTTTATATCCTTCAACACACAACTATAATTCATTAGATATAGTTAATCAGAGCGTTTTAGAATTAGAAAACATCAGTGACAATGAAGTGAAATTAAAAGATAACATTACAATTCTTAATTTTGTAGGTTCAGATCCTTTAGCGAAGTCAACGTCAGTTTTAAATTTAAAAGAGCTTATTTATGATAAATTCTTAGGCTTTAAACGATTTCAAGTTATAACGATTGCTCCAACTAATAGTGAAAAAGCTGTTGAAGAATTGAGACAGCAATTGTTAGATTATGATGCTCTGAAATATTGGAAATTTATTAGTGCTGATTCAAATCAAATTAATAAATTTTATAATAGCCTAGTAACAAAGGGACGTTTAGATAATAATTATGCTACAGATGAAGTCTTTATTATTGATCAGGATATTATGCAGAGAGGACGTATTGATGATAGGACCGATAATGACATTGTAAATCAAGTAGATGTATATGGATTGTATTCATATAATTGTATTGAAGTTGCTGAAATTAAAAATAAAATGAGTGAGGACTTAAGAATTCTCTTCACTGAATACAGGCAAAAGCGAAAAGGTAATTTTGATTCTTCATCACGAAGAGCACAAGACTTAAAAACAAATGACCAAAACTAACTATTCATACGTTGGCATAGCACTAATTATTTTGGTTTTTGGAATCATTTTTATTCCAAGAATTGTTGATAGAATTACAAGTGGTGATGTAACTAGAGAAGAAAGTAGATCAAGAAAAGTAGGTACTCAGATAAGCGATGAAACCAAACTAGCATTTTTAAATATTAATGGCGAACCAAAAAAAGTTCCAGACTTTAGTTTTATAGATCAAAACGGAAATACTATTACTAATAATGATTATTCAGGTAAAGTTTATTTGGTAGAATTCTTTTTTACAACCTGCCCAACTATTTGTCCGATAATGAATAGTAACCTAGTGAAAATTCAAAAAAACTTTGATGGTATTGAAAATTTCGGAGTAGCTTCATTTACTATCAATCCAATGAATGACACTCCTGAAGTACTAAAAACGTACGCTGATAAATATGGCATTACAAACCCTAATTGGCATTTAATGACCGGAGACCAAGACGTTATTTATGAGTTAGCTAATCAAGGTTTCAGTTTGTATACCGCTGAAGATAAAAATATTGAAGGCGGTTTTGAGCATTCAGGGAATTTTGCTCTTATTGACAAAAACGGATTTATTAGATCAAGATTAGATGGTTATGGAAACCCAATGATTTTTTATAATGGTATTATTTCAGAAGAAGAACAATATAACGATGAAGGTATGAAAGAAGAAATCAGCTTGTTAAAAGAAGATATTGCGAAACTATTAAAAGAATAACATGAGTAACACTAGCGAAAAGAAATACAATAAACTCATTGTCATATTATCAGTAGCAATACCAATAGTAGTTGCTGCATTATTTGGAATTAAAATACCAAATGTTGAACCGTTAACTTTTTTACCACCAATTTACGCATCTACAAATGCATTAACCGCCTTAGTTTTGGTTGTAGCATTTTGGGCTATATCCAAAAAAAAAATAAAATTGCATCAACGTCTAATGCAGTTCGCAATTATACTTTCTATATTGTTTTTGACAATGTATGTTGCGTATCATATGACAAGTGATTCTACCAAGTATGGAGGAGAAGGTATCATGAAATATGTGTACTATATCATCTTAATAACTCATATAGTTTTGTCCGTTGTGGTTATTCCTTTTGTGTTAATTACTTATGTGAGGGCAATAACTAATAATATTGAGCAACATAAAAAAATTGCACGTATCACATTTCCTTTGTGGTTATATGTGGCAGTCTCGGGTGTTTTAGTGTTTATTATGATTTCTCCTTACTATGCATAAATTGAAACAAAAAAGCATTTTTTTTATTTTATCTGTTTTGTTTATTCTTCAAACGAATGCACAATGCGCCATGTGTCGTGCGGTCCTAGAAAGTGAAGAAGGACAAACAACAGCACAAGGAGTTAATAATGGTATTGTTTATTTAATGGTAATACCATACATACTTATTGGAGGTTTGGCATTCTTTATTTATCGTAAACTCAGCAATAAATAACATTTTAACATTTTATTAAATAAATTGATGTAACAAAAATTCATTTTTGCAGTCTAATTGTTGTTATGGCTTTGAAGCCAAAAAATGCTAACTATGTTAAAGATCAACCAACTTCATAAATCCTATCCAATAGGAGATTCTAGTTTACACGTACTTAAAGGTATTGACCTATCTGTTGAAAGCGGAGAAATGGTAGCTATAATGGGGTCTTCGGGTTCAGGAAAATCAACTTTACTTAATATTATTGGAATGCTTGATGAAGCAGATTCTGGGGATTATATCTTAGACGATGTTCCAATTAGAGATTTGACTGAAAAAAAAGCAGCTATATATAGAAATAAATTTTTAGGTTTTATTTTTCAGTCGTTCAACCTCATTACATACAAAAATGCTGTTGAAAATGTGGCTTTGCCATTATATTATCAAGGACTAAAACGAAAAGAGCGTATTGAAAAAGCTTTATTTCATTTAGGAAAAGTAGGCTTAGTGGATTGGGCAAAACACTTGCCGAACGAATTATCTGGTGGTCAAAAACAACGTGTAGCAATTGCAAGAGCTTTGGCATCTAATCCAAAATTATTGCTGGCAGATGAGCCAACAGGAGCATTAGACACTAAGACATCTTATGAAATCATGGAATTTATTCAGGAATTAAATGATGAAGGAAAAACTATTCTTATGGTAACGCATGAGGAGGATATTGCCAATATGTGTAAACGTATAGTGCGTTTAAAAGATGGCGTTATTATGGAAGATACATTTGTTAACCAAGTTAGAGCTTCCCAATATGTTTGATATAGATCTTTGGCGTGAAATATTTCAGAGTATTAATATGAACAGAACCAGAAGTGTCTTATCTGGTTTTACGGTTGCGTTTGCTATATTATTGTTTACCATACTTTTTGGGATCTCTAATGGTTTATTAAACACGTTTGCGGAGGGGTTTGTAGATGATGCAAATAACTCTATTGGTATTTGGCCTGGCACTACATCAAAAGCGAGTAATGGACTACAAGCAAATAGACGTATTCAATTTACAAATGACGAATATGATTTTTTGAAAGATGAATTTGGAGATAAAATACAGTTCATGACTTCAAGAGTATTGAAAAACGCAAATGCTTCTTTTCGAGGAGAAAAGAACTCTTATCCATTTAGAGCAATTCATCCGGATAATTTTTATATAGAACAAAATAAAGTACAGGAGGGTCGTTATATCAATCAAAGAGATATAGCGAATAAAACAAAAGTTGCAGTTATTGGTAGATTGGTTGAGGAAGATTTGTTTTTAAAAACAAAGGCCTTGGGTAAGTACATCAATATTAATGGCTTACAGTACAAGGTGGTTGGAATATTTAATGATGAAGGAGGTGATGATGAAGAACGAATGATATATATCCCTCTTACAACTGCGCAACAGGTATATGGTAATAATGATTTTATAGATTTTATTTACTTAACATATGATCCAAAAATGGATTCTGATGCAGCATTAGTATTTGGGAATACCATAAAGAAAAAATTAAAGAATAGATTTTCTGTTGCTGCAAGTGATCAAAGAGCAATACGAATTGATAATAAGGCACAGGGTACTAAAGCTGTAGAAATGATAAAGTTCGCTATTGGAATACTAGTTTTGGTAATTGGGTTCGGTACCTTAATAGCAGGGATAGTTGGTGTTAGTAATATTATGATATTTATAGTAAAGGAACGTACAAAAGAAATTGGAATTAGAAAAGCTCTTGGAGCTCAACCAAAATCAATCGTTTCTATTATTTTAATAGAATCTATACTTATAACTATAATTGCTGGTTTTTTCGGACTATTTCTTGGAATGGGAATTTTAGACTTAGCCACACCAGTTCTTGAAGAAAATTTTATTAAAGAACCAGGGGTTAGCACGGCCTTAGTTGTTGGAGCGACTATAACTCTTATTACGGCAGGAGCAATTGCAGGTTATTTGCCAGCAAAAAAAGCATCAAGAATTAAACCTATTGTAGCACTTAGAGACGATTAATCATGATTAAATTTTTATTTGACAGAGATACTTGGCAAGAGGTTTACGATAGTTTAACCAAAAACAAATTACGTACTATTTTA
>Ga0102810_1000388_pt1 | contig 15933 bp, 13 predicted proteins | sample ColrivemetaGS573_FD_84506 | JGI IMG/M metagenome (GOLD analysis project Ga0102810, IMG submission 84506) | Estuarine microbial communities from the Columbia River estuary - Ebb tide ETM metaG S.573 | ecosystem: Environmental > Aquatic > Marine > Intertidal zone > Estuary | place: USA: Columbia...
CATTTTTACATTTACCATCATAGCCATATAATGCATGTCCAGTTTCAAAATCAAATTGTTTAGTAATTCTAATTTTACTCATCTCTTCTTTGAGTTTATATTTTTAATCTTCTAAATCTTTTCTGTTTTTGGCTTTATAATATACAAAATAAGCAATGCCAACTAAAACAATAAAAGGAAGATACGTTCCAATAACTACTCCAATTTCATAATTTCCATCAGGTGCATTTTTCATTTTCTCTTCAACATTTACTTGTTGAAAAAGTGTTATAAAACTTCCAATCATTCTTACTTTATAAATTTTTTAAGTGCTTTTTTTGTAAAGTCAGACAACACTAACTTTCCGCTAATTTCAGCTCTTTCTTCTAGTATTTTATCCCAATTACCTGTGTTTTTCCAAAAAACTTTTTTCATTTCTACTAAAGCATCTGGATTGTAATTTACTAGTTTTAAGGTTAAATTTTCAACTTCTTTATCTAATTCTTCAATGGTTTGAAAAACGGTTGAAAACAACCCTTTTTCTTTTGCCCAATACGCAGTTTTCCACTTTGTTGCATCTAAAGTTAATTCACTTAATGCAGCCAATCCTAATTTTCGTTCAACAGCGGGTTCAATTACAAAAGGACCAATACCAATAGTTAATTCAGAAAGTTTAATAGAAGCTTGTTCAGTTGCCAAACAATAATCGCATGCGGCAGCCAAGCCAACTCCACCTCCAACAACTTTCCCTTGTACTCTTCCTATAATTAATTTAGTGCATTTTCGCATTGCATTTATAACATTTGCAAAACCTAAAAAAAATTGTTTTCCATCTTCAAAATTTGTTATTGACATTAATTCATCAAATGAAGCTCCAGCACAAAAAGCATCTTCCTTTTCGCTTTTTAACACAATAACTTTAACTTCTGAATTGATACTTAACTCCTCAAATGTTTTTGTTAACCTTTGTAACAACTCACTAGGAAATGAATTACTAGCAGGATGAAAAAACTCAATAGTTGCTATATTATTTTGAATATGTGTATATATACTTCCGTTGTTCATAATTTTCAAAGTTACATGTTTTTATGCAAATATTTCCTTCTAAATTTCACCACTAAAACACTTGCCCTAATTAACATCCATACAGAAAATGCAATCCAAACGGCATATAGTTTTAATTCAAAAAAATCTCCTATTAACAGCACGGGTAAAAAACCAAAAAAAGTTGCTACAATTAATAAATTTCTTAAAGTTGCAGCTTCTGCTAAACCTTTAAAAATTCCGTCAAAAACAAAAGCAATTGCATTAATTGGTTGCATTAATAAAACAATCCAAAAAATACTATAAAAGGAAGCTAAAACTTCCTGATCATTTGAAAATAATTTTCCAATTTGAAAGTAGAAGATACCACATATAAATACTAAAATAAAAGCCACTACTATGGAATATTTACTAAGTTTAACGCTTAATCTCCATAATTTTTTAAAGTTCTGTTCTCCTAAAAGTTTCCCTGAAACAATATTGCCAACACTTGAATAACCATCAATAAAAAATGCAAAAAATAACCATATTTGAAACGCTATTGTTTGAGCGGCTATATAATTACTACCATATTTTGTAGCGAATGAGTTCGCCAAATATAGAGCGACATTTAAAGCAGCTGCCCTAATGGCTAAATTTAAACTTATTGAAAGTAAATTTTTTATTTCTTTATTTAAGGGGAATGAAATTTTAAGTTTAAAAGGTGTTTTCTTCAACAATAATACTAATGCTAAAATAGCCATAACTATTTGAGAAATTACACTTGCCCAAGCAGCTCCAGCAATATTCATTGGTTCCAAAATTCCTTCCCATCCAAAAACCAATAAAAAGTCTAAACCTATATTTAAAACTGCACCAACAATACTAATTACCATTGGCCAAAAAGTGTTTTGAAGTCCTCCAAAAATTCCAAAAACAGAAAAAACAAACAGTGTTAAAGGAAATCCTATGACTCTAATTTTGAAATATTCAATAGAATTACTTAAAATTAAACCATCTGCATTGTATAATTGAAAAATCTCATTTACAAAAACCCAACTAACAATGCAAATAAACACACTTAGAAGCAGATTAATTCCAATAATTTGGGCTGGTAAACTATTAATTTCATTTAGTTTTTTTGCCCCCAAGTACTTACCAACTGTTGCTGAAATGGCAGAACGTGTTTGTGCCAATATCCAAATTAATGCTGAAATAAAAGAACCCGCAATTCCAACTGCTGCCAGTGCTTCAGTTGAATGATCTTGAATATTTCCAACAATTGCAGTGTCCGTTAAAGAAAGTAAAGGTTCTGCAATACCAGATATAATAGCAGGAATTGCTAGCTTATTTATTGCTTTAAATGATATTTTAGATTTATTTTTCATTCAAAACTAATTCATAACAATAAAATGGAAATTCACTTTGTTTTGGAAAATAAATGGCTTCTAACCGATTGTAATTTCTTGCTTCATAAAACGTTATATTTCTTGAATTTTGGCTAAAAGTATCCAATCTAACTGAAGCGTATTTATTTATTTTAGCATAATTCTCAGCAAAATCCATTAATTGATGTGCAAACCCTTTTCCTTGAAAATTTGGATGAATAGCCAAACGATGAATGTATAGATTTTTACAACTTTTGGTAAGCCATTTAACCTTTTTATATTCTATATCTTCAATTTCAGTAAGGACAATTATTCCAATAATTTGGTTTTTTTCTTCCAAATTCCAAATTTGCTGTAATTGAATATCATTTTTTAAAACCTCTTTTGAAGGATATGCATCATTCCATTGAAAAATGCCTTTTTCAATTAATCCTTGAGCACATTTTTTAGTTAGTGAATGAATCTGCTCCAAATCTGAAAATATCGCTTTTTGTATCATTTATCAAGAATAAAATCTATGCTGTTTTGTACAACTTTATTTAAATGAGAAGACATAAAATTGTGATTCCAAGGATGAGAACAGCCTAACGTATGATTCATCTCTGGAACTAATACTAATTCACTTTTAGGATTCCATTTGTGCAAGTTTACTGCTTCATTTGGCAAAACCACTTGGTCATTTTCTCCCTGAATAATTAAATGTGGAATTTTTAGTTTTGAAACTGAATTTCTTATTATTAACCTCTCTTCATTTTCTTTAAAATTAGTGTAAAACTGATACAATAAAGGCATTTTTTGTTTGGTTCTAGAGTTTTCAGTGTATGAAACCCCTGCTTTTTTCCACATTTCTAACGTTTCATCTTTAGGAAACCTAGCATTAAAATCTGAAACACCGCACCAAGTTATTAATTTAGAAATTTTTGAATTTTCTGAAGCTTTTATTGAAACAATTCCACCTCCACGAGAATGTCCAATTAATGTAATATTATTGATATCTAATTCATTTTCAAAATCAGCATTATTAGAAACCCAGTTTATAATGTCTTCTAAATCTTTTAATTCTGTTGTATAATTGTTTTCTCCAAAAGCATCTAAATCTGGAAAATCTATTGGGTTTTTAAGTGTTCCTCCATTATGTGAGAAATTAAATTTTACAAAAAATAGATTCTTGGAAGTAAATTCTTGAACCATTAAATTCCAAGCTCCCCAATCTTTAAAACCTTTATATCCATGACAAAAAATAACTATTGGATTTTTAGTATTATTTTTTTTGTAAAAAACATCTGTCACTATTGGTTTGTTGTGATGGGTACTTTTTACGGAAATATTTGTAATAGATATCATTTGTAAATTTTAAAATGGTAAATTTTCGTTTTGTTTAAAAGGAATGTTAGAATCCAGAATTTCAATAATAATTCCTTTTAATTCTTCCAAAAACAACTCTAATTTGTCTTGAGTGATAAAATTTTCATTTATGCCTCTTTTTTCAGAAAAATTCATTTTTATAAAACCACTATTCAAATTTTTAAATGAAATAATTCCAGCTTCAATTGATTTAGATTTGTTTGTTGCTTCTTGATTATATAAATAACAATACAGCAATACTTGTAATACTTTTGTATATTTATAATCAGTATGTAAAATACTTATATCATTGATTTTTAAATCTTTCGCTTCTACTTTCCCTGTTTTATAATCAATTATTCGTGTAACACCATCCAGTTCATCAATTCTGTCAACAATTCCTTTAATTTTTATTGGAAAATCAATGCCATCAATTGTAATTTCAGTTTTAAATTCTTTTTCTAATGCAACAATTTTTAATTGTTTTTGCTGTTTCAGCAATTCTATTTCTTGCTTTAAAAATCTTTCAATATGGTTTTTGCAAACTTCAAAAATGAGTTTGTTTTTTCCTGTTTTAATATTCCCTTTTCTATAAAATTCTTCAAAATTTTGAATTAACAAACTATCAATTTTAGGAAACATTTCATTAATAGCTTCTTTGTAAATATATGTGCCTTCAAAAGGTTTGTATAATTTCTCTAAAACTTCGTGTATAACAGTTCCCATTGTATTTACAGCAATTGTTTCTTCTACTTCATTTTCCTCTCTTATTTTAAGTACTTTTTGCTCGTAAAAACGAATTGGGTTGTATATGTAATTTGCTAAAGCTGAAGGAGAAATTCCTTTCATAAATACCTCTATTAATTGTTGAATTACTACAGGTGTTTTTTCAATTTCTAAAATAGATTTATTATTCAATTGTACTTTTGGGCTAATAATAGTTTTTAGAATTGTGGGATTTTTAACTTCCATTTTAGTTAAAAATCTACTCTTTTCTCCAGACCCGTATCCGTCATTTTCAGTATTATAAATTAAATAACACTTTTTTGCTCTATGCAATAACCGTTGAAAATGATAAGAAAATATTGCATCCTTTTCTTGATAGGTTGGTAAATTAAAATACTTTTTTAAATCAAAAGGAATGAAAGAAATTTCATTTTTCCCGCCAGGTAAAATCCCCTCGTTCACTGATGTTATAATAACAGTTTCAAAATCTAAAGCTCTTGTTTCCAACATTCCCATCAATTGCAAACCTATTAAAGGTTCTCCTTGAAAAGATAATTTTTCATTACGCAATAACTGATTATAAAATAAGCTTAAGGTTTTTAAATTTGTGATATGATTATACCTTTTATTTAATGTTTCTAATTGTTGAAAAATGGTAAAAAAACGATACAAATACTCCTTTTGAACACCAACAACATAATTTTTAATTTCAAGAATTAAATGAATACATTGCTTAATAATATCATTTATTGAAGTTGAAAAATGAAATAAAGAAAAAATGAATGATATATTTTCAATTTCCGATTCGGAAAGAAATTCCTTCAAATTATTTACTGTAATAAAAATGTTGTTTTCAAATTTAATTTTAGCAATTAACTTTTGAAGAATCTCGCCATTAATTTGATTCAAAAATGAATCATTTAGCATGTTTAAGACATCTTTATAGTAAAATTTAATTGCTGTATTTGAAAATTTTTGCTGGTTTAAATGAAGTTTAAAAAGCTTCTCAAATAAACTTGCTATTGGAATATCTTTTAAAGGATAACCCATAGTAATATTAATACTATCAACATTATGAGGAAGCGAATTTAAGGTTAATGAAAGAAGATTTTCCTCTGCTAACACCAAGGCTGTTTTATTAAAATTTTGAATTTTAGAAATGAGCTCACCAACATATTTTATTTGTGAATTATTTTTAGGAGCGCCAATTATTTGAACATTTTTATCATAAGTCAATTCATCATCAACCCATAAAAATTCATTATTTTTATAATATGGCCATTCCATTTTATATTTTCTTAAAAATACTCCAGCTTCATTGGAATTTTCTAAAATATTATTAGTTGCGTCCCAATATATTGAAGCTACATTACTATTTAACAATTCCTGAAAAATATATTCTTCCGCTTTATTTAATGCATTAAATCCAACAAAAACAATATGGCTTTTAGGATTATTACTAATAAAATATTCTAAATTATTTGTTGCTTCTCTATAAATTAAACCCTGATAGCCAACCTTATTTTGCTTCAATTTTTTATATAATGAGTTATATAAAATGTGTAAATCTTCAAATAATTTAAAATAATTTAAGGCTAATTCACTTGGGTTCTTATTTTGAAACCACTCGTTTAATCTCTTAATATCTCTTAAGTTTGAAAAAAAGGCCTCTTGATCTACTAAATAACTATCTATATCGTTAAAATCATGTAAAGCAATTGTTGCCCATTGTGAAAAGGTTTCAAAAGTATCAATGTTTTCTTTAGGAATTTTACTTTTATAAATGGAATAAAATTCAAAAAGAAGCTGCGTATTGTCTATTAAGCTAATATCCGCCAATTCTTGAATATAGTTTTCAATACTTACAATTTTTGGTAATATAAATGTAGAATTTGAAGCCGTTATTAATTCTTCCTTAAGAAAAACACAAGATCGAAGACTTGGTAAAACAAAGGTAACTTCTGCTATATTTTTATGTTTAATAATAATATCTTTAATAACTTTTGAAATAAACGAATCCATAGAGTTTTTTTACTTTATAAAAATAAAAAAAGCCATTCGAAATGAATGGCTTTTATTTAATTATTTTAATTGACTTTTTATTTAGCCAATTTTATTTCAACTCTTCTGTTTTGAGATCTTCCTTTTGAAGTATTATTAGATGCCGCAGGTTTAGATTCTCCAAATCCTTCTGCAGTAATATTACTTGCAGAGATTCCTTTTGAAACTAAATAATCTTTTACAGCATTTGCTCTTTTTACAGATAGTTCTTGATTTAATTTATCACTTCCTGTACTATCTGCATGACCTGATGATATAGCATAATTTATTCCGCTATACTTTTTCATTATTTCAGCAACCTCATCCAATTTAACGAAACCTTCTTTTTTAATAGATGCTTTACCTAAATCAAAGTATACTGTTTTAGCAACACCTTCAAGTAACGCTTTTACTTCTTCTGGCATTTCAGGACAACCTTTATTTGAAGCTGGACCTGCTTCATTAACACACTCATCATCTTTATCAGCTACACCATCTCCGTCTGTATCTGGCCAAGGACAACCTTTATTTTCTTTTGGTCCTGCAACTGTTTTACAAGCATCGTCTTTATCTACTACACCATCTCCATCTGTATCTGGGCAACCATTATTAGCTTTTGTTCCTTTTTCATTTGGACAAGCATCATCTTTATCAGTTATACCATCACCATCTGTATCAGGACAACCTTTTAAAGCTGCTAAACCAGCAACTGTTGGGCAATCGTCTTCTGAATCAATAATACCATCATTGTCAGTATCAGGACAACCATCAAATTCAGCTAAACCAAATACATCTGGACAAGCATCAAACTTATCATAAATACCATCTCCATCTGTATCAGTTCCTCCAAATTTAATTACAACACCAACTGAATGTTGAAAATGTTGCGTATGTGGATAATTAGCAAAAGAATGTTTATATTTTGATTCAAAATTTAACCCAAGATTATCATTAAACCAAATATTAGCACCTAAACCACTATTAAAAGTTCCTTCTCCATCACCATCAATCCAGGTATATCCACCACCAACGCTAGCGTATGGATCAAACCAAGCTGTTTCACCAATTACATTGTTAATATCATATTTTACAGCACCATCTATTGCAAAGTAAGATAAATCACTTACTGAATTATCTCCAATTTTAGATATTTTGTTAAGGGTTCCAGCTGCTTCAAAACTAAAACCTTTGTCTAAATATTTCCCTACAGACAATCTAGTAATAGCAGGAATGATGTTATAATGGTCATTTGCATTAAAAAACTCATCATACCATCCTGTAGATGAACCTCCAGGCGTTAACATCCCTAATGCATTTGTAGAGTAAAAGTCTACAGCGTTTGTTCCAAATCCAATAGCCCAAGGATTATTTTTGTCCTGTGCATTAGCATTGGTAAAACAAACAACTAATAATAAAGCCGATATGGCAATTTTTAAATGTTTCATTTTTCTTTATTTAAATTATAATCTTGAAATTAAAATATATTTATAGCTATAAATTTAAAAAAAGCCACATCAGATTGTGGCTTTTTTTTTGTTATTTTTAATAAAATTATTTAACTAATTTTACTTCAACTCTTCTGTTTTGAGCTCTTCCAGCTTTGTTCATATTTGTTGCAATTGGGTTCTCTTCTCCAAAACCTTTAGCATCTAAATTACTTGAAGAAACACCTTTACTAATTAAATAATCTTTAACTGCATTTGCTCTTCCAACAGATAATTCTAAATTACGAACTGGTCCACCAACACTATCAGTATATCCTTCAATAGAGAATTTAGCAGTTTTATATTTAGTCATAATTTGAGAAGCCTCATCTAATTTAGCTAAAGTTTCTTTTTTAAACGATGTTTTTCCAGTGTCAAAATAAACAGTTTTGAATAACTCTCCTAATTTTGCTACTTCAACTGGAGTAATTTCAGGGCAACCTTTGTTTGAAGCTGGACCTGCTTCATTAATACACTCATCATCTTTATCAACTACACCATCTCCGTCTGTATCTGGCCAAGGACATCCTTTATTTGCTGCAGGTCCTGCAACTGTAGGACAAGCGTCAAATTTATCAACTACACCATCACCATCACCATCTGGGCAACCATTATTTGCTTTAGTTCCTTTTTCATTTGGACAAGCATCATCTTTATCAGTTATACCATCACCATCTGTATCAGGACAGCCATTTAAAGCCGCTAACCCTGCAACTGTAGGACAAGCATCTTTTGAATCAACAATACCATCATTATCTGAATCTGGACAGCCATTATACTCCGCTAATCCAAAAACTTCTGGACAAGCATCTTCATCATCAAAAATACCATCACCATCTGTATCTGTCCCACCAAATTTAATTATAACTCCTAACGAGTGTTGGAAGTGCTGAATAATGCTACTCTCAAAAGTATGCTTGTATTTAGATTCAATATTTAAACCTAAATTATCATTAAACCAAACATTAGCTCCTAAACCACCATTAAAAGTTCCAGTTCCTTTGCTATCTAACCAAGTATATCCCCCACCAACACTAGCATAAGGGTCAAACCAACCAGTTTTACCAATTACATTATTAATATCGTACTTAACTCCTCCATCTAAAGAAAAATAAGATAAATCACTAACGCTATTATCCCCAATTTTAGAAATTTTATTAATTGAACCAGCCGCTTCAAAACTGAAACCATCTGCTAAATATTTTCCTACATATAATTTAGTAATAGCAGGAATGATATTATAATGATCATCTGCATTTGCAAATTCATTAAACCAAGCACCATGTCCTGGGATGTTTGGATTAGTAGGGTAAAAATCTACTGCGTTTGCTCCAAAACCAATTGCCCAAGGATTGTTTTTATCTTGCGCATTAGTATTGTTGAAACCAACTACTAATAATAAAGCCAATATGGCCAATTTTAAATGTTTCATTTTAAAAAAATTTTAATTAATGTTCTTTTCTTATTCATAAGAAGAGCTTTTTGAAGCTTTTCTTAAAAGCAAAAATACAAAATTATCTTAATTATCAGGCGTTTTCGTTAAATTTCTATATAATATTCAACTTTTTACCAATTTTTGTAAATGCATCAACTGCTTTGTTTAAATTCTCTACAGAATGTGCAGCAGATAGTTGAACTCTAATTCTTGCCTTTCCTTTTGGAACTACAGGGAAAAAGAAACCAATAACATATATACCTTCTTTAAGTAACTGATTTGCCATTTCTTGTGCTAATTTAGCATCATAAAGCATTACGGGAACAATTGCAGAGTCTCCTTTTACAATGTCAAATCCAGCAGCAATCATTTTTTCTTTAAAGTATATTGTGTTACTTTCCAACTTATCACGCAATGAAGTATCTCTTGAAATCATTTCAAAAACTTTTAATGAGGCCCCAACTATTGCTGGTGCCAATGAATTTGAAAATAAATAAGGTCTAGATCTTTGTCTCAATATTTCAATAATTTCTTTTTTACCAGTTGTATAACCTCCCATTGCACCTCCTAATGCTTTTCCTAAAGTTCCAGTAATTATATCTACTCTTCCAATTACATTTCTTAATTCAAGAGTTCCTCTACCTGATTTACCTATAAAACCAGCTGCATGGCATTCATCAACCATTACCAAAGCATCATATTTATCAGCTAAATCACAAATTTTATCCAAACTTGCTACCACTCCATCCATTGAAAAAACTCCGTCTGTTACAATTATTTTAAAACGATGTTCTTTTTTTGAAGCATCAATAAGTTGCTCTTCTAAAGAAGCCATATCATTATTTTCATAACGATAACGAGCTGCTTTGCATAATCTAACTCCATCTATTATGGAAGCATGATTTAATGAATCAGAGATTATAGCATCTTCTTGAGAGAAAAGCGGTTCAAAAACTCCTCCATTTGCATCAAAAGCGGCTGCATATAAAATAGTATCTTCAGTACTATAAAATTCTGCAATTTTGTTTTCTAATTTTTTGTGAATATCTTGAGTTCCACATATAAAACGCACTGATGACATTCCAAACCCATGAGAATCCAAAGTGTCTTTTGCAGCTTGAATCACTTCTAGATTATTAGAAAGTCCTAAATAATTATTTGCGCAAAAATTTATAACTTCTTCTCCTGTGCTAATTTTAATAACAGCATCTTGTGAAGATGTAATTATTCTTTCTGTTTTGTATAGGCCTGCTTCTTTAATTTCTTGCAGTTCACTTTGTAATTGTTGTTCTATTTTTCCGTACATATTTGGTAATTTTAAACAAAGTTATAGTATTTTAAATTTCTTCTACACTAATTACATCAGAAATATAAACCAATAATTTTTTTTCAATCTCAAAGTTTAATTCTTTTAAGACCAAAGCGTAATTATTTAACTGATTGTAATATTTTTTGTTTGGCTTTCCAGTTTTATAATCTATAATAATTAATTTATTTCCGTTTTTTACAATTCTGTCTGGAATAACAAGGTGTTTTTCTTTTGTAACAATTACTTGTTCATTTAATATTTCATTGTTCTGTTCAAAATAACTACTCAGCATTTCATGACTTACAATTTGCGTTAAAATTTGAGTTATTTTTTCTTGTTCTTCACTTGTAATAATGCCTTTGAAAGCATATTGATTTAACACTTCTTCAATATCATTTTTTGTTTTAATCTGTGCCAAAATTTCGTGAATCAAATTTCCGTATCCTATTGATTTTCCTTGCTCGGTATCCCAAAGTAATGATGAATTGGCTACAATAGAAATAGTATGATTTTTCCATGAGCTTGAAATAAAATTGGTTTGAAACGTTGTTTTACTTTCTTTATGTATTGCCTTGCGTACTCTTTTTGAGTCTCCAAAATAAAATTCATTTTTTTCAGAATCCCACATCTTTTGTTGCTTCAAAAAGTTAATAAATAATCCTGAGGTGAATGATAAATTTTCTTCATTTTGTGCTGTCAAATTTTTATCAGTAATAATATATAATTGTTCAACAGCTCTTGTTAAAGCAACGTATAATATGTTGAAATTGTCTAATTCTAATTCTTCTCTTTGTTGATTAAATAATGCAATTCCTTCTGCTCCTATATAATTTAACTTTTTGCTATAATCAACTAATACGGAATTAATTGTAGTGCTAGATTGGTTATATGAAAGCCAGGTTTTTGGCTTAATTTGATTATAAATATTTAAATCATAAGGGAAAATTACAATAGGAAACTCCAATCCTTTTGCCTTGTGAATTGTCATAATTCTTATTGCATTATCGGCTTCAGGAGCTACAATACTAAGTTTATCTTTTTTTAATTCCCAATATTCTAAAAATCCCTGAATTGAATTTTCCTTTTTTTGTTGATATTCAAATACAACATCTAAAAAAAACTGTAAGTTGGAGTCTGATTCTTTAGTTAAACCAAAGCCTCTTATAATATATTCTATGCTTTCATAGAACGGGCTATGAACAAATTCAATAAAATTAAAAAATACATTATACTGCTTTAATTCTTCAAAAAATTGAATTTCAGAAAGATGTATGAAATGATTTAAAAACTGATGTTTTGGAATGGTAATTTGTAAAAAATCATATAAAAAGTATAACACTTTTACTTTGTCCTCTTTATTAAACGGATTTTGAACAACTGCCAATAAATTGATTATAAATTGAACTTTTTCGCTGTTATTTATTAAAAGTGTTTCTGACGAAATTATTTCTATGTTGTTTTCTGCTAAATAATTAGCAACTGAAATTCCTTGTTTTTTGGTTCTCACCAAAACACATACATCGCTTTTTTGAAAAGAAGCATCTAAATTTTGGATGATTTCAAGTATTTTTTTGGGGAAATTTAAGCCTTCATCCTCCTCATCTTGTTGCTTTTCAATAAACGAAAGTTGAACATAACCTCCTTTATTCTGATTGCTTTTTTGATTATTGCCTTCAAAATACAAATTGCTATAACTTGTATTTGCCAAAAAACCTGAAATATGCTTAAAAAATTGATTGTTGAAATTTATTATTTCGCTAAAACTTCTGTAATTGGTTTCTAAATTTGATAAAGCCTTTTCAACATAAAAAGGGTTATTTATTTGTGCGTTTTCTTTTGAAGAAAGATCAATAAACTGAGATGCTTTTCCTCCTCGCCATCTATAAATTGATTGCTTTGCATCCCCAACAAGTAATAACTTACCTCTTTCGCCCAATTCATTTTCGGAAGCAAGTGCATTGTTAATTAATGGGATTATATTTTGCCATTGAAGTTCTGATGTGTCTTGCATTTCATCAATAAAATAATAACGATATTTTTCTCCAATACGTTCATAAATAAATGGAACTGGTTCATTTTTAATGGTATCGCTAATTAATTGATTGAATTCTGCGTTCAACATTATATTATTTTCTGCTTTAATATCTTGTAAAGCACTATGTATATAATTTAATACAGCCAATGGAATTAGGCCATTTAAAATTAATTCGTTCAATGTTTTTTGCTGAAATAAAGCTTCCGATTTGTTGTATAAATTTAGAATTTCAGGCAACACGCTATCAATTGCATTTTTTACGTTGTCTGATTTTGATTTTGAATAAAATAATTGATCATTCACATTTCTTTTTAATGTATTTTGATCAAAAAATTGTGCTTTTTTGGAATTCTCTGCTAAAACTGTAAAGTGCTTTGGAATTTGAGTGTAATAAAAATCTTTAAAATCAATTCCTGCATTTGTTATCAATTCAATTCCTTCATTTCCAATTATTTTAAACTCTTTATCTATATTTTTATTTTCTTTTTGAAGTTGATGTTTCAATGATTTAAATTCATCAATAGAAATTTTACTTAGCAATTTTAAATGCGAAGCATGGTTTTCATTTAAAATTAATTTCGCAAAATCTTTTAATTCATTAGAAATATCCCAAGCTTTATCATCGTCTAATTTTTGAATTGAATAATTTATCAATAATTCAGTTAATTCTAAATCGCTACCAATTTTTGAAATAACAATATCAACGGCTTCATTTAAAAGTGATTCAGCATCCATTTCAACTTCAAAATTTAATGGCAATTTTAAGTCGAATGCAAAAGTTCTAATTAATTTATGGGTAAAACTATCAATAGTTGTAATTCCAAAAGCTGAATAATTTTGAAAAATTGCATTTAATACAATTTTAGATTTCGAAAAAATTGTAGTTTCATTTAAATTTGTTTCATCACAAAGAACCCGAAGCATATTATTTGGCTCTTCTCTTGAAAAAAGATGTAAGTTTTCAATAACACGTTCCTTCATTTCACCTGCAGCTTTATTGGTGAAAGTAACCGCTAGTATTTGTTGAAATTTATATGGATTAGCACTAATTAAAAGAATTTTTAAATATTCTTTAACCAGTGTAAATGTTTTACCACTTCCTGCTGAAGCGTTATATATTTGAAATGATGGAGTTCCTTGCATTCATAGAAATTATAGTGCAAGTTACTAATTTATACTAGCATTAAAAACATCTATTTCCATTTCCTGCCCAGCCGCTTCTTCTGTTAGAATTCAATCTAAAAATAACACTTAATGAATAGTTGAAATGAGATAAAATTGCATAATCTGGAGAGTTATATTTATAAGTTCCTTGAACATTTACACCAACTTTTTCAGAAAACCAATAATTTGTGCCTAATCCTGAATCTACTGTTCCTGCGCTATTAAAACCTTCAACCCAATTATAACCACCACCAACAAAAACATACGGAACAAACTTGTTTTCATTCCCTATAAAAGTATATTGTACATGGGCATCTAAAGCATAGTACATTAAATCATTAACAGGGATGTCACCTAGTTTTGAAATTTTATTTAAAGAAAATGAAGCCCCCAAGTTTATCTTTCCACGGATAAATCTTACTGTTTGTATTTTTGGACCATAAATATTCCAATGGTCATTTGCATTGGAAATTTCATTAAAGAAACCACCCATATTATCTTCATTTGTAGGATAATAATCAACAGCATTAATTCCAATTCCAACTATCCATTTATTATTTTCATTCTGAGCGAACAATAAAAAATTAAGGCAGCAAAAAAAAGTGAGTAATAAAAATGATTTTTTAGTAGTCGTTTTCATAAGTAGTTTAGCTCTTTTTTATATTTTTTGTATGCAAATAACATATTTTTTTATATTCTATTTACAAATTAATTGCTTTCGTAAAATCCTCTAAATCATTATTATTTAATATGAAATTAATAGCTTCACAAGCAACTTTTTCAATGTTATCAATTGAAAAACCCACTCCAATACAAATTTTACGCAGTACAGCAGCTTCTTCTCCTTTAACTTCTCCATCAGCAAATACCTTTTTTGCCAAATCAAATAAATGTTCTATACGCTCATCATACTTATGAGTTGCATGTATTGCAAAATCTTCTGGGGAATTTAAAATTTCAACATATTGTTCTTCTAAAATTTGAAACTTATTAGCAATTCTTTTTAATAATTTTTCTTCACATTTTGAAATAATATTTTCATCTAGTGCTAGCCCTAACTATACTTGTAAAATGTACAATATTTCTTTTTTGTTCTCAATTTAAATTATAATCTGACAATCCCTTTTAGCTTTTTTCAGAAGGTAAATATAAGTAAACCTATAAAAATATAAGCTTTTTTGAGAATTTAAATCAAATTTAATGCTTCATTGGGTTGGCTTTTTTAATTGCTTTTTTAAACTTTTCAAGTTCAGGTTCTTTCAAAAAAAAGGCAATTGCAGTTTTAACAACTTGTCTTACATTTTCCAAAGGAAACCCTAATCCAATTGCTATTCTATCCATCATGGAAGTTTTATCAATTGTCGGATTTTTATCAATAAACATCATTTTAGTCAAATCAAATAAATGCTCCAAACGCTCCTCATAACTAACTGGGGAAACTAATGGGTATTTACTTGGGGTTTTTAAAATTTCATTAAATTCATTTTTAGAAATATCCAACCTAATTGATAATCTTTCTAACAATAAGCGCTCATTAGCATCAATTTGATTGTCTCTTAACGCTAATCTAACCAAAGAAGCAAAGTGAGCTAAATTTTGTTCGTGCAGCCCTGTTGGGTATAAATCTGATATAGACATAACTTCTTTTTTTATTGTTTTAATAAATTTAAGAAAATTTGATGAATTTTTCGTCATTTTTTATAAAATGCTACCTTTGGCAAAATTTTGTAGCAATTGAGCAAACAACATATTTTAAAAATTTACGAACAAATTGTTCAGAAAAAACAGTTAGTTCAGCACCTTCAAAAAGAAAATCACCAATTTCAAATTTCAAATTTGGTTGGATCTTCATTGTCTTTTATTATTTCAGAAAGCTTTAAAGTTATTGACAAACCCATTCTTTTGTTACTAAATGACAAAGAGGAAGCTGCTTATTATTTAAATGATTTAGAGCAACTTATAAATGATAAGGATGTCTTTTTTTATCCAGGCTCATACCGTAGACC
>Ga0102810_1000393_pt1 | contig 15861 bp, 5 predicted proteins | sample ColrivemetaGS573_FD_84506 | JGI IMG/M metagenome (GOLD analysis project Ga0102810, IMG submission 84506) | Estuarine microbial communities from the Columbia River estuary - Ebb tide ETM metaG S.573 | ecosystem: Environmental > Aquatic > Marine > Intertidal zone > Estuary | place: USA: Columbia...
ATTTCTGATCAAGTTATTATTCGTGGCACACAAGTATTTCCAGAAGTCGTAAACGGCACTACGTTTATTGCAAATGGCGAAACTGTGACCTTTACAAAGCAATCAACATCAGTTACAAATGATTCAATTCTTGTTGAAGGTTCAGTTACAAACCCGAGTGTGCCTAGCAGTACAACACTTGTCCTTGATGGCATAAACGTTAACTTTATCAACACAGACACAACAGTGACATGGCAGGATATTGTGCTTGACGGCACTATCACATCACCTGTTGTGGTAAATTCAGCAACTGAAACTTTTGTTATTCAATACGCAAACTCAGCAGGCGCTGCCCTAACCACAGTCACAGTTAACTTTGATGAAGCAAGAACAACAGAAACATTGCAGCAAATTCATGTTGATGCTTTAAACAGTATTGCAGGTTACACAGGCAATCGATCTAATGACACAATAGCACGCCTTGCGGCATGGGAAGCGTTGCGTACAGCTTACCTAGCAGTGCCTAACACCACCGCAGCATGGGAAGCTTGGGTTGACGCATATTACGCAACCGCAGCCAGCGCAACGTTTGCATTGAATCCTGAATATATTGGTGCTGAAATAACTGCTAACCCGGGCGCAGCTTGGATACCAGAAGCAACAGCAATGATAGATAACGACTTGCTATTAATTGAAAACACAACTGGCAACAATAATGAAGATTCAGCGTCTATTATAAGTGGCGTATTGAACAACGCAGGCCAGTTTGCAACCGACCTTGCTACTACAAATGCAGCATTGCTAGCAGACGGCGACTTGCTTGACTTCTTTGTATGGCAACAAACAAATGGCGCACTAGCAATTACATCAGGTGTAACTATCACGGTGTCGCCTGCGCTACCAGTTCGCTATGTGACTGACACATTGTCTAGCGCAATCATTAAGATTAATACAGCATTAACTAACGCAGGCGTTACAGATATTTCAGCAAGTGTATTTAATAACGGACTTGGTGATGTGCTACGCATTACAAGAACTAACACTGATCAAGACTATAGACTGGTAATTGGATCAGGATCTGCAAATGACAACTTCGGGTTCTCAAATAATGTTGAAGGCAACCTTAGCAGTGTAACAGCAACAGTTGGTGTCGACTTAACAATAACACAAGTTGTCAACGCAATCAACGCGGCGGCAATTGCTAATGTGTCAGCTGCATCTGTAAACAATCGTCTGCGTATCCAAAGTACAAATGAACAGCTTACTATTGGTTCTGGCACAGCGAACGCAAGTCTGGGCATAGGCAATGGTGTTGTTGATGCAACAACAACTGAAACCAATGTTCCAATCAACTTGACAATTTTTGATGTAGTGTCGCAAATCAACTTGGCAGGCATTGATGACTTGATAGCATCGCAAGTTGAAGGTGTGCTCGTCCTAACATTTAGCGGCCTGTCTATCACAATCGGCGCAGGCACAGCTAACACCGCATTGGGTATTAGTGAAGGTACAACAGAAACGAGAACAGACGATGTTGAAAACACATTCAACCTCAACGACTGGAACCAAATTGAGGACCCAGCCGACTTTAATATTTGGGTTGTAGACAATATCGGATCACAAAATCAAATTCAATCAACATCAAACCGTTACCAAGTATATCAGACAGTTGACTTAGATCTTGGTGTTGAAGAGATTTGTGCTGGCAATGAAAACGGAGACGACGCACTGGTTAAAACTAATCGTGCCCACACACTAAGTGAAGGCGAATATGTATTGATTTTGAATTCAACCTGTGTTCCAAACATGGACGGAATTCATCGCGTTACTTCAGTAAACAGCGACAACAACTTCTTTGTTGACTTTTACATTGAGCAAAAAGGATTTACTGGTAAGGTATTTCCATTGCGCACAATGAGATTTGGCGACAGTGTAACCGTTGCAGGTATTATAAATGACACGCGATATGTCGATGGCGCATCGGGCTTGCGAAGCGGCACTTATGTTTATGCTGACCAAGTGCTAGACGGATCCAACAACAGCCTCGGCTACGGTGCAGTTTACTTAGTCTCTAGACTTGGTAATGATGCAACACTTGACTTGATTAGACTTGAAGAGACCAAGACCAATAATAGTAAAATTGTAAATGGCGTATTGTTCTCCGATGCAACTAGACAGACTGTTGGTCGTTACGAAGTATTCGATCCACTAAAGGGATTGATTGCAGGCGCTGCTGATCGTGAAATTGATATAAGAACTGAAATTGACATTGCAGCATATGACAACAGCACTGATCCTGATAAGACACTGCAACCAAAAACTAAGTGGGGACGCTCTCGACTTGGTAGTGTATGGTGGGACTTGTCTAACGCAATCTACCTTGACTATGATCAAGGCAGTGATGAATACAAGCAAGAATATTGGGGACAACTATTTCCAACAGGTACGATTGATTTGTACGAATGGACAAAGAGCCCGGTAACACCTGACGAGTATGCAGACGCGGTTAGCGCAGGTACAATTGTTGACGGTATTCCATTGACAGGAACAGCATACAATGTTATTGACACTGTCGGCGACGTGCAATACTATTGGTCTGAAGAAGTTGAACTGAATACAAATACAAATCAACTTGAAATTTACTACTACTTCTGGGTACAGAATAAAACAACAGTGCCGGACGCAAGTCGTGAGTTCTCCGTACAGCAACTTGAGGAAATTGTATCTGATCCAAGTGTGCAAGACATTAATTGGATTGCAGCAACCGGAGTCAACACAATGTTGATTAGCGGATTGACTGGCATCAACGGATATAGAGATCTTAGATTCCAAGTTAACTTTGACAACAGTGAAGTTGATCACCACCAAGAATATATGTTGCTTGCTGAAAACGATGCAGCAACACACATTCCAGAATGGCTACACATGAGCTTGCGCGACAGCCTAGCAAAGTTTACACAGACATCAGAAACTGTTGAATTTAGAGTATGGGACATTGCTACAACATATAGTGAAGGTGACGTAGTTATTGGAAGTAATGGCAAGTATTACATCAATCACACAACATCAATTACAATCGATCCGGTAATAGACAACCAAGACAACATTCAAGATTACTGGCGCAAGCTTGAAGTCGAAGAAGTGAACCCACCAGGTGACTATAATGGACTTGACACTATTAGATACAGCACACCGCAAAGTATTCCGGACTTGAAGTTGCATCCGTTCGTTCGTTATGGACTAGAAACACGTCCGCACCAAATTTGGTTTAAGGATATTGAAGCAGCACGTAAAGTGGCAGTTGCCAAGATCAACAGTCAGCTTGAAATGTTTAACTTGATTGACTCTGATATCGATTGGCGTGAAGCGTTTGATCGTGAATTTGTAAATGGCGACCAAACATTCAATATTGCTGACTTCTGGACATTTACAGATTGGCACCTCGATCCGAACACACCTTACATTGAAGACAATTCAAACTATTATGTTGCATTGACTAGCGATCTTGCTGCATTGAATCCAAGTGAAGGTGAAATTGCACATGTGACTGAAAGCAATTACCCTGACAACATCGAACGTCACTCGGCATACCGCTACGTTGGCACAGAATGGACATTGATTTACAAAGAACAAGGTACAATCCAATTTACTGATTTGCTATGGAACAACACACTCAATCAAATGGGCTGGGACACTGCACCTTGGGATACTACAACATGGGATAACGACACAAGAAACGTGTTGGTTGAAATCTTCGACAGCTTGTACACTGATATATGGATTGGACAATACCGTCAACTTTATACTGACCTTTGGTTCCAGCTTGCAAAATATGTTCTAACTGAACAAGACGAAGTAGATTGGATCTTTAAGTCAAGCTATATCAAACTGGCATTCGAAGATTCGCTAGAAAAGGATTACAACAAATACTTCCGTCAAAATGTAGACGAGTTGTTCGAATATGTCAACACCGTAAAACCGTTCCGTACTAAAATTCGTGATGCGGCTGTGCGAAAGAAAGCAGACGATGAACTCTTGATCTCAATGGAAAATACAATTGAGGTAAGAATTGAAACTAATCCGCTCGATGAAAATACAGACGAGACAAACACACGAAGCTTTAGATTGTCAACTGGACGCGACGGACAAACATATTCATCGCAAATTGTAGACCAGCGTAAATTGTTGCTTGGACTAGATATCAGTTCGACAGAACAGTTTATACCTCTGCTCCGTTTCGGAACAAATACATTCCCAACTGGCGCAGGATCATTCTGGATGAACGGCGAACGCATTGAATACACAGGTGTTGAAACAATTGAAATTGTAGGAGACATTGAGACAGGCGCATATACTTTTGAATTCTCGGATGAGTTTGATGTATTTGGCGCATCGGGTGCATATACTTTTGAATTCTCAGATGAGTTTGATGTATTTAATCGTCTTCTGCCAGGAGGACAAGATCTCACTGTTGTATTGTTGACCGGCATTACTCGAGGAACACATGGAACATTTGCTCGCCCTCACACATTTGCTGACGTTGCTGAAGATGAAACTAACTTAGAATTAGTTGAAGCCGCTACGCTAGAAGCGAACGGAAATAGTCTTGAAATAGCATGGAACGATTCAGGATTTAGTTTGTTAGATGTAAGCAACACGGCGACAAATGCTGCAACTATAAATGGCGAAGCGTTTGGAACAATTGGTATACGCGGTACTTTAGAAACAGCACGAGATGCTCTGATAGCAGACGGCGCAGCTAGTTTCCAAAATGAACTAGCAGAGTTAATCAGAGCCGCAACTGTTGCTGCATAATTGATATAAATAACACTATAGAGATAGTGAAACCACACAAGGAGTTTAGTGACATATGGCACAAGTAACAAAGAATATTTTCAAAGGTCAAACAGCCGCATTATATGCTGACAACGTAGCAGGTGGCATTAGTGCAGCTGATTTAAGAGCGCAAATGGATGACATCGCAGACTCTGCTGGATTTACATCTTCTGGAAACACTGTTGCTCCAACTAGCGGCGATGATACATTTGATATTGGTGACGTGTGGGTAGATGAAACTGCAAATACAATTTATATGTGCGTAGACAATACAGCAAGTAACGCAATATGGGTCAATTTTACAAGAATGACCGACGCACAAGTTAAAACAGCGTACGAAAACAACCTAGATACAAACGCATACGGCGATGCAGAAGAAGCAAAACTAGCAGCAATTGAAGACGGAGCAACAGCAGACCAAACAGGCGCTGAAATAGAAGCAGCTCTTGATGCGCAACTTGGTACTACAACTTGGAAAACACAAGCATCTCTTCCTACCGATGCAGAAGTAAAAACAGCTTACGAAAACAACGCAGATACAAACGCATTTGATGACGCAGCGGTAACAAAGCTAGCTGGTATAGAAGCACTTGCTGATGTAACAGACGCAACCAATGTCGATGCTGCTGGTGCAGTAATGAACAGTGATACGTCGACAGCGGCAATGAGCTTTGTTATTGACGAAGACACAATGGCATCAGATAGCGCAACACAAGTACCAACACAGCAAAGTGTAAAAGCATACGTTGATGCATCGGTAGTGGGCGCGGTCACATACCGTGGCAGCTATGATGCATCAACCAACACTCCGGATTTAGATACATCGCCATCTGGCGTATTGACAGGTGATATGTACACTGTTACTGTGGCAGGCACATTTTTTACAACTCCTCTAGAAATTGGCGATGTAATTATTGCAGAAATTGATAGCGCCGCAGCAGAAACTGACTGGACAATTGTCCAAAGAGACCTTGATGCAGCAAGCATTAAAGTAAGCTACGAAAGCAACGCAGACACAAACGCATTTGATGATGCAGCGGTAGCAAAGCTAGCTGGCATTGAAGCACTTGCAACAGCAGATCAGACTGGCGCTGAAATTAAAGCAGCCTATGAAGCAGAAGCAAACGCATTTACAGACGCGCAATTCACCAAGCTAGCTGGCATTGAAACGGCTGCGACAGCAGACCAAACTGGTGCAGAAATTGAAGCAGCTCTTGATGCTGAACTTGGTAGTACAGCATGGCGAACACCTACTTCAGTTATTACTGTCTCTACAAGTAGAGCGCTTGCATTAACGGATACAGACAATCTTCTAGAAGTCAACACTAGTGGCGGCGCAGTTGATGTAACAATTCCACTCAATGCAACATCAGCGTTTCCAATTGGTACTGTTATTAACTTTACACTAATTGACGCAACAGCGGCAGCAACTATTACATCTGTTTCAGGTGTTACACTAAATGGAGTAGATAACGATACCATAACAATGGGTGCCCTGTATGATGGAGTATCGATTTATAAAGCAGGTACAGATTCATGGCGCGTAACTATTGCTCTTACAGGCGCAGAAATTAAAGCATTATACGAAGCAGAAGCAGATACAAATGCATTTGATGATGCAGCGGTAGCAAAGCTAGCAGGTATTGAAACGGCTGCGACAGCAGACCAAACAGGCGCAGAGATTAAGGCTGCTTATGAAGCAGAAGCAAACGCATTTACTGATGCTCAATTCACCAAGCTGGCAGGCATTGAAACGGCTGCGACAGCAGACCAAACAGGCGCTGAAATTGAAACAGCACTTGACACACAAATCGGTAGTGCAGTGTGGCGAACACCTGCTTCAGTTATTACTGTCTCTACAAGTAGAGCGCTCGCATTAACAGATGCAAACGATCTTCTGGAAGTCGACACAAGTGGCGGCGCTGTCGATGTAACAATCCCACTTAACGCAACTGTTGCGTTTCCAATCGGCACTGTTATCAACATTACTTTGGTCGACGCAACGGCAGCAGGTACCGTCACATCTGTAACAGGCGTAACACTTAATGGTGTAGATAACGATACTGTGACCTTAGGTTCCGTTTATGACGGCATATCAATTTATAAAGCAGGCACAAATTCATGGCGCTCAACTGTCGGTGTTACAGGTGCCGAAATTAAAGCGCTATATGAAGCAGAAGCTAATGCCTTTACTGACGCACAGTTTACAAAACTAGCTGGTATCGAAACAGCGGCAACAGCAGATCAAACAGGTGCTGAAATTAAAACTGCTTATGAAGCAGAAGCTAATGCCTTTACTGATGCTCAATTCACAAAACTAGCTGGTATCGAAACAGCGGCAACAGCAGATCAAACAGGCGCTGAAATTAAAACTGCTTATGAAGCAGAAGCTAACGCATTTACAGACGCGCAATTCACCAAGCTAGCAGGCATTGAAACGGCTGCGACAGCAGACCAAACAGGCGCTGAAATTAAAACTGCTTACGAAGCAGAGGCTAATGCCTTTACTGACGCACAGTTTACAAAGCTAGCTGGCATTGAAGATGGGGCAGAACGTTCAACTCCAGCTATTGTTGCAGTCACAACGAGTAGAACTCTTGCACTAACAGATGAGCGCGACATACTTGAAATTGATACAACAGGCGGCGCAGTTGCACTCACAATACCAGCCAACGCATCAGTTGCGTTTCCAGTTGGCACAGTTATTAAGGTTACACTAATTGATGTTACTGGCGCAGCAACAATTGTTGCTGACACTGGTGTGACACTTAATGGTGTTAGCACTGGTACAGGAACAATCACAGCAACAGCATACTCGGGTGTTACAATTTACAAACGCGCAACCGACCTATGGGTTGCTCAAGGTGACATTGGTGCAGTGGCATAAAGATAAATAGTTTAAACAAAGGATACTGGCATGACACAGGTAACTAGAACAACATTTAAGTCGACAACAAGCACGTTGTACGCAGATAACACAACAGGTGACATTAGTGCAGCTGACTTGCGAGTACAGATGGACAACATTGCTGACTCGGTTGGATTTAAAGTAACAGGAAAAGGCGTTGCTCCAACTGCAAACGACGACAGCGCAGGCACTGGTGGTTCGGGAACCTTTGCAGTAGGCGACACTTGGCTAGATGAAGTAAATGACAAAGCTTATATATGTATCAACTCAAGCACCAGTGCTGCAATTTGGATTGACTTGAATCCAACTGCTTTCTCAATTAGCGACGCACAAATTAAAACTGCTTATGAAGCTAACGCAGACACAAACGCATTCGATGACGCAGCAGTAGCAAAGCTAGCTGGCATTGAAACAGCGGCAACAGCGGATCAGACTGGTGCTGAAATTTTGGCTGCACTTGACATTGAACTTGGTAGCACAAATTGGCAGAGTCAGCCACCAGCTATTATTCCAGTCACAACAAGCAGAGCTCTTGCACTAACAGATGTAGGCGATATTCTTGAAGTTGACACAGCAGGTGGCGCAGTTGACCTGTCAATTCCACCTAACGCAACTGTTGCGTTTCCAATCGGTACGCTAATTACCATTTCGTTAATTGACATTACCGCAGCTGGAACTATTACAGGCGGCGCAGGCGTAACGTTGAATGGTGTAGTAACTGGCAGCGGAGAGATTACTGCAACAGCGTTTTCAGGTGTTACATTGTATAAAAAAGCAACTGACTCGTGGGTCGTTCAAGGTGCAATTGCCGCTGTCGCATAATTGATATGATCAAAGACGGCAAGTTTTTCGTAGAAGTTCCGAAGTGTGGTTCGCGCAGTATTACTTCAGCTCTTAGAGCCCAAGGGTTCCAACAAGAACAATTAATACGAGAACCACACATTACAATTGAATCAGCTAAAATATTATATGGTAAAGAAATGACAAGTGCAGTGTTGGTTGTACGTGAACCCATTCGCCGTTTCTATTCATTACTTAATTTTTTAATGCGACGGAATGATGAAATTGAACAGTTGGCAGCATATAGAATCGAACAACAAATTAATCCAATTACATGGCCTCAATCACGATTTCATAAAGGCGATATTGAAAAGCATGTATTCGGGTCAGTTAATCGAGCTTGTGATTTTTTAGACGTTGATAGACTGCATTACAACGCAGCACCTGCGCCCTTAGTCGCTAGTACAGATTACACCGACTTAATTAAAGAAATATACAGTGAGGACTTTGCATTGTGGGAAGAATTCAAAGGGGATAATCAAGAATGGTAAATCATGCGTACCTTGAAAACAATAAATGGATAGAGACTACACCAGGCGAATGGAACAGATCTAATGGCACCCAAATACACCATCGTCAACTTGAAGAACATGGACTGTTTCAGATTAGATACGGGCCGCGTCCCAATTACAGCGACATTGAAGCACTAGTGCCCGGAGATATTATAACTGAAAATGGGAGGCCAATACAAACGTGGAATATTAGGCCACTGTTAGCAGAAGAAAAAGCCGAAGCGTTAGCACAACGAGAATATAAACTCCGCGCAGAATGTGAACGTAGAATACAAAAAGGCACAGCGTTTGAAATTGACGGAGTAGGAATGGTAGTTATCAAATATGCTCCACACCAACGCACAGTAATAGCAGCAATGACATCGCAGGCATTGATTGATCCAGACAGCACAGAACTGATTAGATTTAGGGATGATGTAGGCAAAACACACACTCTTGGTTGTAATCAAATATTGATGTTAGCAACAGCTATCGATCAGTTTGTTTTGTCGCAGTATAAATCACTAAACACAATTTTAGACTTAGATGATTTCCCGCAAGATTATATCGACGACAAGTGGTGGAAGCCTTAATAAATATAGTAAACAAGGAATCACCATGAACACATACTTTCAACGCATCGGAATTCTAGATCAAGCACTTATAGGTGGTGGTGGCGGTCCTGCTAGTAGTTTTAGATCAACATCATTTATATCGGTAGTAGAAAATGCCAACTACCAAGCTGACAGTACAGCAGGCGAAGTAACAACAACTGATGCAGCAGGAAATGTTTATCATGGCCATGTATCTCGTCCAACTGGTGAGATGGATATTGGATTAACAAAATACAATGCAGACGGCACAGTAGCATGGCGATATTATTATGCCCATATAGATGGTGTTACCGCGCCACAAGCTGGCTTGAATAATATGCTTGCGGATATTAAAGTAGACGCAAACGGAGATATATTTGCAGTTGCTATTGAATCAGGAACTGCTGGACCTGGACAGGGCAGCAGCGGAGATCCCGGACAAATAAGAGTAACCTTACTCAAGTTTAATCCTCTTGGCGACATACTTTGGCAACGAACTATTAGAGATGAGCCCAACGCTGTCGAATTCATGTTTGGTAGTATGACAGTTGATTCAAGCGGTAATGCAATCATTATGTTTAGCGGACGACTAACTTCTTTACAGGCACCCTTTAATTATGGATTTAATGATACGCCGCAGAATACCTCAAAAAACATTTACATAGCAAAATATAGCCCTACTGGAACTATATTATGGGAAAGAGGATATGTACCGACAAATAACAACAACGGCAACCTGCAACCAAAAGGCGACATCATAACTGATGCAGCAGGAAATGTATATGCGCAATACATAAATTGGACGCAAGCTGGCCTTGTCAATACACTTAAACTATCCCCTAGTGGAACTCTATTATGGGACGTTTATCGAGTTGCGTGGGACGATAGTGGACAACTGACGGCTGTATTTAATGGTGCCTCTGAAATACCTGGTATGGCCATATCAGCAGACGGATCTACTTTGATACAAGGATATTCTTTCGCTGGCGTATTTGATGAACCTGCACTGCTTATAAAAGTTGATACTTCTGATGGTTCTCTTATTGCAAACCACCAGATTCTATTGCCTGGCAGCGCTGACATTGTTCCGTTAATTTTTGATGTAAAGATAGATCCGGCAACAGATTTAATATACATATTTTGCGCTGTTGCTGTAAGTACCGTTTGGCGCTGGCGTCCTGCATTGATTGTTACTGATCTAAATTACAATGTACAATTTTTCCATGAATTCCGAGCAACACCACTTGAATGGGGTGCGACTCTAGCGGAATTTGATAATTTATCCTACTATTTTGCTCGAGGCCCTAGAATGGCTATAGGCCCAGACAATATATCAATATCTTGGATACATGATGATGACGTTGGTTTTGTTAGTGTCGTGGTCAAATATGACAAAGAAGGAACGTCTCTAACCGAAGGTCCTTTGATTACAACTGGACGTGGCGATGTATGGTCCTTAGTTATATCGCCAGATCCGGTTATATCGGCATTTACTCCTCTTATATCTGATGTATGGGTAGCCTTTGCTTCGCCAGCTGGTACCCAACCAGTTTATGATATTAGTAACATTTTAGAGGTGAGTGAAACAGGTATTCAAACGTACGGTGGAAAACAAGCAATGGTTGTAAACGCTCCGCAGATAGAAATACTATATACTGCACCACCTATAGTACCAGAAGAATTTATATCATACACAGCTGGAATTCCATCTGCTTATGATTTTACAATGGTCGGTGATGCTACAGCTACTGACGCCGACGGAAATATTTATGTAGGGTCGCTTGCAGGACAGGTTGGCATGGAAGACATGATGTTAACCAAATATTCGCCAGATGGCACTTTAACATGGCGTTATAGTTATCCGCACATTGACGGTGTCGGTCCAGCGGCCGATCCATTTGTGAACAGATTTGCAGATATCAAGTGTGATGCAAACGGAGATATCCTTGCATGTTACACTGACGGTGGTACTAGTTTTTTCGACGCTAGTCAGGCAAGATTAACATTGATCAAATTTAACCGCGACGGTGACATTTTATGGCAGAAAACTATTAGAGACGCACCCGGCGCAACTCGATTTTATTTTGGTAGTATGACAGTTGATTCAAGCGGTAATGCAATCGTTATGTTTGCTGGCAGACTAGCTGACTTTGTTGCGAATTTTAATTATGGATTTGATGACAACATAGACGTTGATGCATATAACGCTTATATTGCAAAATATAGCCCAACTGGTACATTGATATGGGAAAAAGCATATGCTGGACTAAACGACACTAGAACTCGATATGAAATGAAGGCTGATATTATTACTGATGCAACAGGAAATGTATACGCACAGTGGATAAGTGCAAGCGGCCAAAACCTTGTGATGATAAAGCTATCACCTAGTGGAGTGTTGCAATGGGATAATTACTATTCTGCATGGGGACGAGACGGATTTACAAACCAGGTCGCAGGCGAAATGCCATACATGACAGGTTTTGCAGAAGTACCTGGACTAGCGGTGTCAAGTGATGGATCAACCTTGATAAGAGGATATGCATTCTCCGGTTCATCGTCGAGCCCGGGTGTCGCGGCAATCTTAATAAAAGTCAACACAACAACTGGAGCTCTTGTTGCTAACCGCCAAATAATCCATCCAGATGGATTCCCTGCACCAGGCCGGTTTGTGCATTCAATTATAAATGATGTAAAGATCGATCCTGAAACAGATTTGGTTTACGTATTCGGCGGCGTAGACGAAAATACTGGCTCTTTGACCGACGGCACGTCATATTTAATGTGTATGGATCTAAATTTTAATATACAATGGTATCATGAATATCCTCTGGTTCCAAATGGAATCGTAACAATTTCAACTTATTATGGCCAAGACACAGATGCAATGAGAACCCCTAGAATGTCTATAGGTCCAGATAATGTGACAATAGCATACACTTATGAAGACAGTGACACAGTACACGGTATGTTAATAAGCGTCGACAAGACTGGATCAAGAGGAGCGACTCCCAACATATACACAACTCCGACACCTGTAACATTTTCTATAACCACAGCTGGCACGCCTACGCTTATTGACTTCGATCCGCTTACCGACGGTTGGTTTGAAATTTACGCGAATTTCAACTATCAGGGCAAAGTTGTAGATATTTCCCCACACATATTGGTATCAGAAACTGGTGTTACAACCTTCGGACCGAAAGCCGCAGTGTCGCCTGCGCTATCATTGCCAATTATCACAGTGATATAATAAAGCTAAATATAGTAAACAAGGAATTAACATGGGAACATACTTTCAACGCATAGGAATTTTAGAGCAAGCACTTGCAGGGGGCGGGGGCGGCAGCCCGATCAGCAGCTTTAGATCAACATCATTTGCATCTATAACACAAGACACTGCACCGTTCTTTCCGCCTGATGTAGGTGAAGTTGTAGCAAACGACACAGCAGGAAATGTTTATGTCGGTAATATAGCCCGAGATGTCGGCCTTAGAGATTTAGGATTAACAAAATACAACGCGGATGGCACAGTGGCATGGCGCTACACTTATCCACACATAGAAGGTCCGACATCTGGATTTGGCGACCCGTTCTTTTCAGATATCGCATGTGATCCAAATGGCGACGTGTTTGGATATATATATGATCCAAACCTTTCGTCACCATACCTGAATAACAACGTTGCTGGATCATTTAGAGTAACATTGATCAAGTTTAGCAGTAACGGTGATATTTTATGGCAGAAAACTATTAGAGACCAAGTTAACGGTGATGAATTCCTAATGGGTTCATTAGCAGTAGACAACAGTGGTAATGCAATTATTGCGTTCTTTGCGCGAGTATCTGGACAATCGATTCCTGGATATAACTATGGATTTAATGCTACTCCATCAGTTGATTCGAAAAATCCGTATATAGCAAAATACAGCCCTACTGGAACTCTGTTATGGGAAAAAGGATATGTGTCGGAAAACAACACCGGCGCAGATTTCCGCGGCAAAGGTAATATGGAAACTGATGACGCGGGCAATATATACACACAATTTGTAAACTGGCAACAAGGCGGCCTAGTTGTTTTAATTAAACTATCGCCTAGCGGCATATTATTGTGGGAGGTTTATCGAGTTGCATGGGACGACAGCGGCCAGCTCAACAGTTCATTTAATGGTGATTCTGAAGCTCTTGGATTGTCAGTAACAGCAGATGGATCAACAGTAATACAAGGAATGAGTTTTTCAACTGTTAGTTACCAGACTGGATTAATTATAAAGGTCGACGGCGCTACCGGAAATCTTATTTCGAATCATCAGATCGGTGTATCTGGTAATCCGTCACCAGACATGATGGCTTTAATTTATGACATAAAAATTGATCCTGCTACAAATTTGATATATGTGTTCGGCGCAATTGGTCAGGATCAATATAGCTTTTCTGGTGGAGACAGAGCGGCTTTAATTTGTATGGATTTAAACTACAACGTACAATTCTATCATGAGTTCGCTCCAAGCGACACTGCTAACACTTATGTTACTACGGTGCTCGACAACAGTAATTTTTATGAGTCTAGCGGCCCTAGAATTGCAATTGGAACAGACAATATATCATTCTCTTTTGTATACAGTGATGCAGTTGGTTACGCTGCATTGTTGGTTAACTACGATCTTGAAGGCACGTCATTAACAGACGGTGCCTTAATTACATCTGGTGGCGGAAACACATGGTCATTAGATACAACACAAACAATAGCATTGAATTCCTTTGCACCACCGATCTCAAACCCTTTTAGTGGATCGCCTAGTTTTGGTGCACTAATTGATGCAAGCATTTATATAGATGTAGCTGAAACTGGTGTCACAACATACGGCGGCAAACTTACAAGCGTTGCACCAGCGCCAACTACCGCCGTGCTTTATACACCACCAGCCTTAACAACTGTAGATTACTTGGTATTAGTGAGGGATGATTATGTAGGTGCAAACGAATTACAAGGTAGTGAGTTAACAGCAGCCGACGCAGACGGTAATGTGTACACTGGTTCTAACTCGACTGAAACCGGCACTCGAGACATGATGCTAACAAAATTTGCACCAGATGGAACATTGGTATGGCGCTATTATTATCCTCACATAAGCGGCGCGGCAGCAACTGGGGCTGACTATAGTCATAGATTCTCAGATCTCAAGTGTGACTCGGTCGGTAATGTTTACGGGACTTGCTATGATGATGACACAAGACTTCAAACATTAATTAAATTCAGTCCTAACGGAGACATAATTTGGCAGCGTACTTTCGACAGCGGCGCAGGAGTTAACATCGCAATGCTATTTGGTAGCATCACAGTTGATGCAAATGATAATCCGATTATTTACTACGCCTCTCGTCTAGCCTCAGCTGTGGCCTCGGGCTCAACCAACAGTAATTACAGAGCAGCTTATATTGCAAAATGTAGCTATGATGGTGCCTTAATTTGGGAACGAGGCTTTGGACGTATTGGAACCACAAGTTCGCAAGCATCTTTCGAAACTAGAGGCGACATCATTACTGATCCTGCAGGAAATGTTTATATACAAGGTGTACAATGGTTTACATATAACACAGTAACACTTAAATTGGCCGCTGCTGACGGCGCGCTGCAATGGCAGAATATATACTATGCTTGGGACACTACAAGCGGCGACGGCAACGGTCCAGAATACATTGGTGCTAGTTCAGAATCTCGCGGCGCAGCGGTTTCATCTGATGGGTCTACTATATTTAGAAGCTATCACTCTTCTGATCCATCAGATTCTGAATCATTGCTTCTAAAAGTTAATGCTGCAACTGGTGCTATAATAGAAACTCGCCGACTAGAAGGTCCGACAGGAGATCTAAGAGATCAAATTTTAGATGTTAAAATTGATCCCGCGACAGATTTGGTTTATGTATTTGGCACAGTGGACCCTACAGCATCTGGATACAATAACAATGCCCGCCCATACCTAATGGTTCTAGATCTAAACTTTAATATACAATGGTATCATGAATACGTCTTTAATCCTAATGCAGGCGGATTGATGAATATCACTTTTGAGAATTTTCAAACATACCGCAGTCGTGGATCTAGGATCGCAATAGGTCCAGACAATGTAACACTGGGATTCATATATGACGATGGTTGGGGTAGACAAGGCTTTACAATTAACCTTAAGAAAGATGGATCAACTCCAGAAGG
>Ga0102810_1000398_pt1 | contig 15814 bp, 14 predicted proteins | sample ColrivemetaGS573_FD_84506 | JGI IMG/M metagenome (GOLD analysis project Ga0102810, IMG submission 84506) | Estuarine microbial communities from the Columbia River estuary - Ebb tide ETM metaG S.573 | ecosystem: Environmental > Aquatic > Marine > Intertidal zone > Estuary | place: USA: Columbia...
AATTAAGAATGTAGTTCATAGGCCGGGAAATAATGCAAGTACATTTGAAATTTCATTGACTAAGAATAATGAAAAAGTTACTTTTATAGTTCAAGTATATTACAAAGTTTCGAATCAATAGAATTAATACTTTATAAAAAATTATCATTCACTATAAATCTTAAGGAGAAAAAAAATTATGAATGAATATATGTTTTATTTACAGTTGCATCCAGTATCAGTTTTGGAGATTTTTCAGAAAAACAACATACTTTTTCCAAGAAGACTTAGAATAGAAGTATTAAGGGATATTGTTGAATCGAAAATACAAGAAGAATTAAAAATGCTGAAAGTAAAAAAAACTAACACAGATGTTACATTCTTACCTAAAGAAACTAAAAGACTAATCCGGTTGCAAGAATTCCCAAAGTTAAGCGAAGTTCAACTTGAAAACGAATTAGAATATTTTTATGATACAGTTTTGAATATTAGCTATTACAATTTGTTATGGGAAAAATTAATCAAAAACTTAAAGGAAAGAAAACAAGAAGAGGTGTTAGATGCATTGAATCAACTAACGTCTTCAGAAGAAATAGATGAAATCAGTGTATTTGCCTACAATAAGTCATTTAATGATTTATTTGTAGATGCTGAAAAAGAACTAGATGGAATTTCAATTCAAGATATTAAAAAGCTTTATCTGGAAACATCGAATAGAAAAGAAGCAAAAAGATTAGCGAAAAAATTCAATGTGACTATTCCAGTAAATAAAACCAAATCATTTGTACAAACAAAACTACTTCAAGTCTTAAAAGATAAAAATAAACTAAATGATGAGTTGACCAATAAAATTAATAATGGAACCTTAAAATCTTTAAAATTGATTATGAAAGATTTAGATATGTCACCTCAAGATCTGTTAAGTTTATCTGAAATAATTGAAATAATTATTGAAGGATCTAAAAACAAAAAGATAAAATTAGATGCAGTTATTTCAACGATTCAGAAAGAACCAAAAGAAGAATCTACTATTTTATATGACACAATATTTCATGAAATATTAACTAATCAAAAGTTGATTCTTAAAAATTTACAAACTCTTAACGGAGAGAAAAAAGACGCAATTAAGAAAAAGAAAATTGATACAATTTTTAATGTTGTTGTCATTACACTTATTGTTATAGTTGTTGCTATTTGGGTATTTTATGCAATAACTCCTTTACTTGCTTAAGTTTGAGTAAATAGAACATAGTAAAACAAAAATTGAAAAACATACTAGATTTAAATCTAATATGTTTTTTTATTGGTCTAGTTGTAAAAACATACTCAAAGCTGGTATCAACAGGTAAATCTTCTGAATAATTATACATAGTTTAATCATTTCACTTTTGGAGTAATACGAGGTTAAATAGTGAAAATTAAAATTCTCATATACATATGTGTTTTTGATTTTCCACAGTTTAAAAACCATTTAGTCCACTTTAGATTAGCACTTTTTTATTGACATTTACGCAAATAGGTAATATATTACATATATGCGGGTAATACATTACTTTTAGGAGGTATTTATGAGGACTAGAAAAGAAATTGAAAAGGAAATTATAGTTAGAATTTTTCAAACTGCCAATATTTTGCAAACTTTCTTGGACAATGATTTAGCATCTAAAAATCTAACAACTAAACAGTTTTACTTAATGATTATGATGAGCTCATTTGACTATAATCCAACGATATCGGAAGTTTCAAACGCTTTAGGATCAAGCAGACAGAATTGTATGCAGCTTGCTTTAAAGTTGGAAAAGAATGGATACATAAAAGTCGAAAAAGATGAGTTAGATGCAAGATCTAAAAGATTGTACTTTACTGATAAGGCAATTGAATTTTGGAGTGAAAGAGATAAAAATGAGGATAGTACCATCACTAAATTATTTGGTTATATCAATTCTCCTGATTTATCAACAACAAACCATATACTAAACAGAATATTTGAGGCAGTTAATAATTTTGAAGATCGAGACGATGACTACTAATATTATGCTTTTCGTTGTCTGTTTAGAATAATAAATATAAAAATATAGAAGTTTAGGACATTTGTCCTAAACTTTTTATTTGTTATGTCATATAATAGAAGTATCAACATGATGTAAAGTTAAAAGGGAGGTACTCTAATGAATACTGAAGCTGAATTAAATATTGAATTTCTTTTGGAAAATGTTTTGATCAATCATAATATTGATGAGTTACAAATTCTTACATATAAAAAAGGAGAATTTATTATTTCTGAAACAAACCCTTTAGAGGATATGTACTTCTTATTGTCTGGTAAGATAAAAGTGTTTAAGGAATATGAAAACGGAAAGACTTTATTACTTCAATTTGTTGATGGATTATGTTCTATGGGTGACGTAGAGTATATTAATGGACTAAAACATGCTACTGGCTCAGTTAGTCCAGTAAACGAAGTGAAATTGTTTAAGATTAGCTATGATGAATTAGATAGAAGATATAAAACTTGCTATAAGTTTAGAGATTATATGATTAAACATTTAAGCAAGAGGTTCTTATCAAGTCATAGTAAGGCTGGATTGAATTTGATATATTCAATGAAAACTAGACTTGCAAGTTATATCTTGTCTATAAAGAATAAAGAAACAAACAATATTGTTATGTTAAAAAACCTACAAGAGGTAAGTGATAATCTAGGAACATCTTATAGACACTTACATAGAACATTAAAAGAATTATCCGATGAAAAAATAATTCAAAGAGAAAAGAATAAAATAACAATTTTAAATATAATAAAGCTAGAAGAACTAGCAAGAGGTAATATATATGAAGACTCTTACAAAGAAATTGAGAATTAATAATATGGCATACTTAATATTACCTGTGATAGCAGGTATTGCAATTGCATTGCAAACAGCTTTCAGCGGAAAGCTAAGTACAAAATTAGGCTCATTGGAAACAGTTATCGCAGTACATGCTGCTGGTTTACTGATTTCTATAATCATCTACTTAATAAGAGGGAATGCAAATTTTAAGTTTGTGTCTGATGTAAACCTACTAGCTGTAATGGCTGGATCAATGGGAGTGCTAATTATTTTCTTTATCTCAAAAAGTTTTATAGTTAACGGGGCTTTGTTTACAATAATGATATCTGTGGTCGTTCAATTGATTGTATCAAAAATAATAGATCACTTTGGATTATTTGGCGTTGATCAAGTACCAATCAATATGATGCAGTTGTTATCGCTAATAATAATTGTGTCAGGAGTAGTAATGTTTCAGTATAACCAATAGGAGGTAAATATAATGAAAAAAATAATAGAATCATTAGCAAAAGAATTTAACGAAAGAAACTTAACATGGGCAATAGGAGGATCGTTCTTACTTAAAAGATATGGTATTAACGATGGATTTGATCAACTAGATATAATGGTGTCAGAGGACTCAATTGACGAAATAAAAGGTGTAATGAACGATATTGCAGAGAAACTAGGTGTTGTAAACAATGAAAGTTTCCAAACAGATCATTTCTCAAGTTACAAAATACAGAATCAAACAATCAATATAATATGTAATCTAAAATGTAACTTCAAAGAATCGTTTACTTACAGTTTCGACAAAGAAGATATAAGTACTCAATATATTAGTAATAATGTAAAGATATACTTTAGTGATTTATTAGACTGGTATGTTATATATCAAGAAATAGATAGTGCTAGGACAACAAAATTAATAGAAAGATATTATGAAAGTGGATCATTCTTAAATAATACAAGATTCAATAATAAATTTGGAATGGATGATATTCCACATGTGAAAGACAGATATTCAAACCTAAAGAAAAGGATTTATCAGGCTGGATAAAACCTTTTTTTCATACTCATCATACAAATTCAACAAGTCTCCATTTATCATCATATGAAGTATATAATTAGTTGCAATTATTATGTTATGTGCAGCCGTATTACAAATATTTATATCTTATGACATGAGTAACCAAATAATTAAAATTTACTTCTTTTCTGAAAAATTATACTTTCTTTAATTAAAATGTTGTATTTGTTACATAAATGATTATAATATGAGTGTATAAAATAGATTAAATTGGAGTGTAATTATGAAAAAATCATACTTGAGAAAAATATATCGATATGACGCAATAAAAAAGGCATTTATCATTGATATTGATTTGGCTTTTTATCAAGAACTTTTCAATGATTGGGATGCTTCACCATTTCGTAAAAAAGATTTAGATCCTGAACTTGTTGAATTTTTAGAATCATCAAGTGATCAAATTCCGAAGAAAAATAATGTAATCATTTATTTTTCTTTACCACAGGATCAAAAAAACAGGCAGATAGAGAAAAGAGTATTAGAAGGATTTCGTAATTATTACAAATCAACACTATATTTTATAAAAAAAGAGTTAGACTATAGTTTACGTAAAATACTATTATTTGTTATTTTAGGGTTTTCCTTCATCTTATTTGCATATTTATCTCAAAATCAACTAAATCTTAATTTGGGATTTGATGTTTTGATTGAGGGAGTTTTTATTGGGGGTTGGGTTCTGTTGTGGGAGGCCTTCTCTTTGTTCTTCTTCTCAATGCATGAACTAAGAAAGAAAAAGAAAATGTACATTCGTTTTTTGAAATCTGAAGTTGTTTTTAACTATCATGTAATGGAAAAGAACTAGTTGATGGAAACTAGTTTTTTTTATGTACACAATTAATTAATATACAGACTTGATAATATATTCATATTAAGCAATAATTTACTATCGTTATGAGGAGACTTATCACAAAGAAAAAAACTTAGAAATTTAAACGCACTCCACGTAGTGAAACATAATAAAAAGTACTATCATGACATGAATGTGCCTTTTTTCACAATTCTTTGATATAATTAACAGTAGCAGACAAAAAAATAAAATAGTAAATAGACAAACAACGGAGGAAGAAGTTATGAGTACATATAGTTATGAAGGAATGGAAAGAGAATATACATTGTATAGACCAAGTAATCTAAAAGAAAACAGTCCTTTGGTTGTATTTCTTCATTGGTATACAGGATCAGCAAAAGAGATTATTGATATCATTGGTTTCAATGATATCGCTGATAAATATGGTTTTGCTGTTTTATATCCTGAAGGCTTACTTGATAAGTATGGAAACAAACATTGGAACTCAGGATTACAACTTAGTGAAGTAGATGATATTGGGTTTATTACAGCACTTATAAAATCTCTGCAAGAAAAATATATATTAGATAAACACAATACATTTGTTACAGGCATATCAAATGGTGGGTTTATGACCTACTCTTTAGCATTACATAAACCAGAACTATTCAATGCTTTTGCTCCTGTTATTGGTACAATGAGTGGAAAAGATTGGAATGAAAGAACATTCAAATATCCTGTTCCAATACTTCATATTTGTGGATTAGATGATGAAGTAGTTCCATTTGATGGAACAGGGTCATTAGAAGATGGATGGGGCGGAGCACCTAATATTAATCTAGTAGTTGAGTACTGGGCTGATGTTAATCAATGTGATATACCAATAGAACATCATTTAACAGAGAATTCAACTTTAATTAAATACTCTAATGGAATTAATGATAATGAAGTATGGCTTTTAAAGATAAAAAAGCATGGACATGATTTTCCAACTAAGGGTACCGATATTGATGGTGGGGAATTACTTTGGGAATTCTTTAGTAAGTATATTAGGTAGTTAAAGATACTGGTTTAGCAAAGAATAAAATAGTAAAATGATGAAAAGCTTTAGACCGATTAAATCGGTCTTTTTTTTGCTAAAATAAAAACACCTCCATACTATTATCATAGTATAAAGGAGTTTTACGGTCCTTTTCTTAATTGTCCACTAAACGCGGTCCACTTTAAAATGAATGCACCTTTTCTATAATATTTTAACTTAAATCAAAAATAATAAAGAGTTATTAAAATTTTGAGTTCATATAAATGATATTTTAAAAAAATAAATGATATAATTTATATGAGGTGATTAAATTGATTACATTACATGCAAATGACTTAAGTACAAAAGAAAATAAAAAACTTTTATCAGGTAGTATTGATTGCCGTTATCATTTATCTATTTTTACTTTAAATCGGAATTTATCAAAATTTAATTCGTATTTTCAAAATCAATTATTCTAAAAAAAGAGCAAATTTTTGCTCTTTTTTTTTAGATAGGTAATATTCAAATTTATTATGTAATATTTTATTAAAAACATATTGCATTACAAATTATATTATTAAATATTATATTTTTATAATATTTAATAATTATTTTATTTATACGTTTATGCGTTGTAAAAATTTAATAAAAATTTAATAAATTCACCATACTGAGTTAAGAACTGTTAGATATAATTGAGATATTAAAATGCATTGAAGTTAGCGTTATGTGCAACTACAGGTTGCTTGATGCATAAAAAAATGTATGAGATTATAAATTATGGAAGCCACATGATATTACGATGCTTTTTAGAATCATATATTAGCAGTTTTACTTAAATATGTGATTTATCTTTTCTTTATTATAGTAAAAGTAAATACAAAAAAATAAATAGAATGAAGAACTTTTAATGCGAGGTGAGTTTATGAGAAATTATTATGTTATGAGATTTTTATCAATGATATTTACACTATTTTTAATTGTAACCATTACATTTTTCTTAATGAGAGCAATCCCAGGTGGACCTTTTCAAAGAGAGAAACCTTTACCTGATGAAATTGTTGCAAGATTAGAAGCGAAATACAATTTGGATGCACCTTTATTTGAACAATATGTTGATTATATGAAGGGATTAGTAACATTTGATTTAGGACCATCATACAGAATATTGGGGATGTCTGTTAATGAGATGATATCAAATGGATTCCCAACAAGTGCAAAGATTGGAGGAATTGCAGCGATATTGATTATTGTTGTTGGAATTCCTATAGGTGTTGTATCTGCATTGAAAGCAAACTCATTAACTGATTATTCTGTAATGTTTTTAGCAACACTAGGAGTTACTTTACCTAGTTTCGTTATTGCAACAGGGTACATATATATATTCGCAATTAAGCTTGATTGGGTTGATGCAACAGGTTTGTCATCAATAGGTAGTTATATAGGTCCAGTAATTGCATTATCTGGATACTCTTTAAGTTTTGTTGCAAGGCTTTCAAGATCTTCACAATTAGAAGTATTACAACAAGACTATATTAGAACAGCTAGAGCCAATGGTATCAGCGAATTTAAGGTAATTATGAAACATGGACTTAAAAACTCTCTAATTCCAGTTGTTACTTATGTAGGGCCTATGATAGCAGCAATATTAACAGGATCATTTGTAGTTGAAACAATGTTTAATCTGCCAGGCATTGGTACATATTTTGTGGCTGCTGTGCAAAATCGTGACTATACAGTAATAATTGGGATGACGGTATTTTATGCAGCGTTCTATGTAGTTTCTGTATTCTTGGTTGATATTGCATATTCATTTATTGATCCAAGAATAAAATTGGGAAAATAGGGTGATATTATGAAAAGGAACTATAATTTCGTATCCAAGGACAAAAAAATGGATATTGAGGAATCAAGAAGAAGTCTAACATATTGGCAGGATGTTTGGAGAAGACTTAAAAAGAATAGATTGAGTATGGTTGGACTTGTAATTGTAGTATTAATAGTGCTAATTGCAATTTTTGGTCCAATGTTTAGACCAATGACATACTCACAACAATTTGCTAGATTACAAAATTTACCTCCACGATTAGATGTTTTTAAATTAGAGGAGGATATGCTCATATTTAGAACAGAAACATATGACCTAATACAGTTTAACGAAGAAGGAGAAGTACTTAGTCTTTTAAAATCTATTGATCGAGATAAAGAGAACAAGATTAATCAATACGCATATGTAAAACAATATGCATATGAGAATGAAGTTGGCGGAGAGTATCCTTTGCCACCAGAAATCATATTAGATGAAAATACATTTTATAGTGAAGTGTGGGGAATTGCACTTAGAAACTCTCTTCAATCTTCAGGAGATACAATTGTTATTATTGATTATGTTCATCCAGATAGTCCGTTCACGCAAGGAGCAATAACTGCAGGAACTGAAGTTGATTCATTAGTTGGATTAATGGTAGAACAGTTTACATTTGCAGATACAACTACGAATGTTGACATTATTGATTATTACACAATAAAAGGTGAAGTAACTGCACAATATATGATCATTGCAATGGAGAAGATCATATATTCTACAGGTGAATACAAAGGAAAACTAAATGCAGTTGATACACTGGCTGTAGATCGTATCGTTTTAGATTATTCATTAAAATCTATGAATCCAGAGGATAGACCAGCTGGATTTGAAGATGTTGAATATATATTTACCTACAAAGGAGAAACAGTTACAAAGATACATGATACCTTGAGAAACAAAGCATTCCCATTTGGGACGGATTTACTGGGTAGAGATTTACTTACTAGAGTAATGTACGGTACTAGAATTTCTTTATTAGTAGCGTTGATAGCAACCTTTGTAAACTTCTTTATCGGAATTACTTATGGTAGTATTTCTGGGTTTAATGGTGGACGCATTGATGATTATATGATGCGAATTGTTGATATTATAAACTCTATTCCACTGGTTTTATACGTTATTTTACTAATGGTATTATTACGTGAACTAGTATGGGAAGTTGATTTCTTTGGAAGAAATGTCATCTTGTTCAATGGGAAAGATGGATTCACAACAATTGTTATCGCTCTTGGTAGTGTTTATTGGACTGGTATGGCAAGACTTGTACGTGGACAAGTTCTAGGATTGAAAGAACAAGAATACGTATTAGCAGCAAGAGCCATTGGAGTATCGAGCCGAAAAATAATTTACAAACACTTAATTCCAAACGCACTTGGACCAATAATCGTTTCAATGACAATGATGATTCCTAGCGCTGTGTTTACTGAAGCATTCCTTAGTTTTATAGGGATTGGTGTATCTATACCTCAAGCGAGTTTAGGAACACTAGCAAACGATGCATTAGGTGGAATCTTGAGATATACATATCAATTGATTTATCCTTCAGTTGCAATTGCACTGACAATGCTTGGATTTAATTTCCTTGGTGATGGATTACGTGATGCATTAGACCCAAGATTGAGAAAGGGCTAGGTGAATGTGATGAAGAAATTATTAGAAGTTAAAAATTTAAGCACTTCATTTTATACGCATTTAGGAGAAGTTCAAGCGGTTAGAAATATTAGTTTTTCACTAAATGAAGGGGATGTACTAGGGATAGTTGGAGAATCAGGTAGTGGGAAAAGTGTAACAGCCTTAAGCATTATGCGTTTGGTTGGAATACCAGGAAAAATTAAAGCAGGTCAAATCATATATCAAGGTAATGATTTATCAATGAATAGCAAAAAAGAAATGGAAAATTTACGTGGTAATGAGATAGCTATGATTTTTCAAGACCCTATGACTAGTTTGAACCCTGTATTTAGAATAAAAAATCAAATGGTAGAAGTTATCAGAAAACATTCGAAATTAAATTATAGTGAAGCGCTCATTAGAGCCAAAGACTTATTAAAGCAAGTTGGAATTCCAGATCCTGAAGCTCAAATTCATGATTATCCGCATCAATTTAGTGGTGGAATGAGACAACGAGCACTAATTGCTACTGCGATTTCGTGTAAACCAAAATTATTGATAGCAGATGAACCAACTACTGCATTAGATGTTACAATTCAAGCTCAAATTTTGGAGTTGTTAAGAGAATTACAATCAGAGACAGGAATGTCAATCTTATTGATAACACATGACTTAGGAGTAATTGCAGAAATATGTACACATGTAATAGTTATGTACGGTGGAAAAATAATGGAAAAAGGGACAGTTCAAGATATATATTACAATCCACAACATCCATATACAAAAGGGCTTCATAAATCTATTCCAAAAACTACAAATGAAAAGACAAGGTTGTTTCCAATTGAGGGATCTCCTCCGGATCTTTTGAAACCACCAAAAGGATGTCCTTTTAGCCCAAGATGCCCACATGCAATGGAAGTATGTTTAGTTGAAACATCACCAGAATTTATTATTACTGAAACACATAGTTCTGCGTGCTGGCTCCATGATAAAGAAGCACCAAGTCTTGCTTCATTCCTGAAGGGAGAGGAGGTAATGTTAGATGAATGAAATAAGAGTACCATTATTAGAAGTTAGGAATTTAAAAAAGTATTTTAATAAAAGCCGTGGATTATTTCAAAAGAATAAAAAAATATTAGCTGCAGTTGATGGAATTAGCTTTAGTATTTATCGAGGAGAAACATTCGGACTAGTAGGTGAATCTGGATGTGGTAAATCTACAACAGGAAGAACAATCATTAAGCTTTACGACATTACTGATGGTGAAATAATTTATGATGGTGTAGATATATCAAATATACCCGAATCTGAAATGTTTAAGTATAGAAGAAAAATTCAAATGATTTTTCAAGATCCTTACGCTTCTTTAAACAGCCGGATGACTGTTACTGATATTATTTCAGAAGGTATCGACACTCACAATATTTATGGAGACCATGAAAACCCGAAGTTAGCGAAACAAGAAAGAATATATGAATTACTTGAAAGTGTAGGACTAAAGAAAGAACATGCATCTCGTTATCCTCATGAATTTAGTGGTGGACAACGACAGCGTATTGGAATTGCTAGAGCTTTAGCAGTAGATCCTGAACTCATCATTTGTGATGAACCAATTAGTGCACTTGACGTTTCTATACAGGCTCAAGTAGTAAATATGCTTGAAGACTTTCAAAAAGATCGAGGACTTACCTATTTATTTATAGCTCATGATTTATCTATGGTAAAACACATTAGTGATCGTATTGGTGTTATGTATTTAGGGCATATGATGGAGATTGCTCTAAGTAGCGATTTATATGAGCATCCACTTCATCCTTATACCAAAGCCTTATTATCAAGTATTCCAATACCAGACCCAGATAATACGAACAAAGGAAATAGAATTATATTAAAAGGAGATGTACCTTCCCCAATCAATCCTAAACCTGGATGTAGATTTGTGAAGAGATGTCGTTATGCATTTGATCGTATAGAAAACAATAATGTTGCGACATATAAGAAGGAATTAATTGGTAGACACGTTTTCAAGATTGTTAAGAATAGAGAAGGTATTGTTGTCTTCAACCAAGAAGATGAAATAACAATTGAAAACGTCGAATTAATAATTGAATTAGGAATGAAAAGTTTTGATGTTATTAAAGAAAAATGTTTTACAGTTACACCATTGTTAGAAGAAGTAAGAAAAGATCATTTTACTGCATGTCATTATATAAATGATATAAACGTGGAGTAATGTTCTCTAACAAACACTTTTTACGTTTTTAAAACAAGGTTGTCATTGTAATTATTTCGTAATAATATTAAAAAAAATCATATAAGAAAAAGAGAGGAATTGAGAAAAATGAAAAAACTATTATTTTTAGCTTTACTGTTAGTAGTCGGGATTACTTTTACAGGATGTAAGAAAAAAGAAACTGTAGAAGATCCAGACCCGTTAGTATGTACAGCACCACAAGTACTAAATGAAGCTGGTGATGCATGTGTTGACCCTGTCGATACTTGTGTTCCAGAAATTTCACCCGATGGATTATTTGCAAACAAAAACTTGAGATTGGCTTTATCGTTTGCTTTAGATAGAGAACTAATCACAGAAACACTAGGTGCTGGAAATGTTCCAGCCGGGGGATATGTTCCACCGGGATTCACAGATAACAACGGATTAGATTTCTTTGCTGTTGCTGGGAATTATGGACTAGAAACAGATGATACAAACTTTGCTGAAGCGGTACAATTATTTGCTTTAGCTGCTGAAGAAATGGGATTAACTGTAGCAGAATTACAAGCTGCATTAGAGCAAGAACAAATCCTAATTAATACTTCTGAAGCACATGGTGCTATTGCCCAACTATTACAAGAAGGTTGGACTACTACTTTGGGATTCACTATGCCAATTCAAAATGAAGAATGGGCTGTATTCCAAGATAGTAGAAGCACAGGAAACTTTAGAATAACACGTGGTGGATGGTTAACTGACTTTATGGACCCTTCTGGAATGTTAAGTATTTTCTCATCTGACAACGCTTATAATGAACCAAACTGGTTCAATGATGAGTTTGACACATTATTAGATGAAGCCTTAGCTACAACTGATCCTGTGGTTCACTTTGCAAAATTATACGCTGCACAGGAGATATTTATGACAGAAATGCCAATTATTCCTGTTTACCACTACAGTGATACTATGCTTGTTTCTGACAGACTTCAAAACTGGAGTCGTTCCGTATTAGGAAGTATTGATTTCTCAACTGCTTCAATGGTTAGTGGAACAGTACTTAACTGGAACATTGGAACTGCTGGTCCTGCAACAATTGATCCTGGATTAGTTGGAGCAAGTGATGGTGGAAACATAGTTAATAATACATATGAAGGTCTTGTTAGAGAAATCGAGGGAGAAGTATTACCTGGTATCGCTGAATCATGGGTAACTTCTGCAGATGGTAAAACTGTTACATTTACACTTAGAGATTCATTATGGAGTGATGGAACTGATTTAAATGCTGATGATTTCGTTTACAGCTGGCTAAGAGGTATGGATTATCGTACAGCTTCTGAGTACTCTTGGATCTGGGATTATACTAATATTGTTGGAGCTGGTGCATATGCTGCTTGTAGTGTTATATCAGACGATCCAGATACTACTGATATTGATGAATCACTTGAAGGTAGTACAGTTGAAGAGTGTAATGCTTTAAGAGCTGCAGTTGGTGTTACTGCGATTAACGATAATACATTAGAAGTAAAATTAGTAAATCCTACTTCGTATTTCGTATCATTAATGGCATTTTACCATTTCTTACCAGTTCAAGAAGCAACTATTGTTGCTTCAGGTACTGATGATGGAACTTGGGCTAGTGACCCAGCTTATGCAGTTTCAAATGGGCCATATATGTTATCTGAATATACTACAGGTGACAAATTAGTTTTAGTTAAGAACCCTAATTATTGGAATGCTTCTGCAATCTCAATTGAAACTATCAATGGATTCTTTAATAATAATGCAACATCAGCATATGCTGCATACCAATCAGGACAATTGGATTACATACCTTCTGTACCTGTATCAGAAGTAGCTGCATTAATTGCTGATTCTGATGAATTCTATCAGTTTCCATTACTTGGAACTTACTATTACAGTTTCCAATTAGATACAAACGGAAATGGAATTAATGAATTAGGAACTATATGTCCTAAAAACTAAACATAATTTTGTACAATTAAACAGGTAATCGAGAGATTACCTGTTTAATTTACTATGGATATGAAAAAAATATGTATAACATTTAATAAAAACTTAATAATTTACCAATATATTGATAATAAATATTAGATATAATATTGTTATAGATCAAAAGTGGTTTTGAAGATTATAGATATTTCCTTAAAACTAAAATAAGTCAATCCTATGATATTAAAAATGAGTTAAAGGAGATGTTTAAATGGAAAACAAGGATGCAACAAAAAACAATAGAAGTTTAATGTTATTTCTTGGGATCACACTTTTGGTTCAAGCAGTAACTGCACTCATCGGAGGAACAATATTTTTAGGGTCATTTGACTCATCTGAAATAACGAGCGAAACGATAAGAAACATTAGTGATAGTGCCGTTACTGGATATGTTAGTATTTTATTGCAAATGATAACAGCAGTTGTAATTATTATGCTTGGGGTAGCTATGTATCAAGCTGCAGGACATAGTAATAAAACAATCGCTATCGTAGCACTTTGTTTGTATATATTTGAAGCTACATTATTAGCCATGGGGCAAGTATTTGTATTTGGACTGATAGAAGTTAGTAATTTGTATTCATCCAGCGTAGACGCAAATCTAATACCATTAGGTGATATCTTGTTTACATGTAGGGAGTTTGCAGGGCAAATCGCTATGATTCCATTTGGGATCGGCGCAATACTATTTTATTATCTCTTATTAAAAGCAAAGATTGTACCAAGTTGGTTAGCATTGTGGGGCATATTTACAGTTCCCTTAATATTGATCGGAGTAACATTAATGGCATTTGGTGTAAACGTACCATTTATCGTTTTTATTCCATATGTACCTTTTGAATTCTTTACTGGTATATTCATAATAATCAGATACTGGCAAAAGCAAGATTAAGCAACAATTTATTCAAATCATCTTTTAAAACTCTCTCAGTTTTATTTAAGATTAATGCACTCTAACCCTTAAAATTATAGGGTTGGAGTGCATTTAGTAATTATAGAGATAATAAATATTTAATAAATTGAATATAATCAGGTAATATATTTGAGATATAATGAAGGTGAAAGAAAGAAAGGTGTTGAGTATGGGGAAAATATTAGAAAGTAGTAATTTATGTAAAACATATTATAGTAATGACGTTGAGTTTCATGCTCTTAAAAATGTTAATTTGGAAATTAACCAAGGTGAGTTTGTTGCAATAATGGGTAAATCAGGTTCTGGAAAATCAACACTATTGTATACACTTAGCGGTATGGATGATATTACTGGTGGAGAAGTATATATAAAAGATATAAGAATTAACAATTTAAAAGAAAAGGAAATAACAAAAATCCGTAGAAATAATATTGGATTTGTTTTTCAAGGAATAAATTTAGTTTCTAACCTCACGTTAAAAGAAAATGTTTTGATACCGGGGTATTTAACTGCAGAATCAAAAGATGTTATTAATGAAAGAGCTAATTTATTGTTAAATAAGATTGATATAATGGATCAAATTGATAAATTACCTTCTCAAGTATCGGGGGGACAAAAACAAAGAGCAGCAATAGCTAGAGCTATGATTAACAATCCTGATATATTATTTGCAGATGAACCAACAGGTGCATTAAACTCAAGCAGTAGTAAAGCTGTTCTTGATCTAATTAAAAGCTTTAATAATGATGGGCAAACAGTTGTTATGGTTACTCATGATACTAAGTCTGCATCCTATGCAAACCGAGTAATATTCTTGAAAGATGGACGAATTGAAGGAGAATTAGATTTGAAAAAATTTCAAGCAGATGATCAAGAAAAAGTAATCTTTGATTTCTTGAGTGAAAAGGGTTGGTAATATGAGAACGATACTATTAATGGGCTGGGCAAATATTAAGTCTAAAAAACTACAAAGCTTTGCTTTGGGAGTAGTTTTTGTAGCAGTTAGTATTTTGTTCTTCCTATCAATTAGGTTATTTGGGTCTGTTGCTGATTACAGTGAATTATATGTAGAATCAAAAGCAAGCCAGAGTTTAATTTTTGTTGAAGATGAGGGATCAAAAGATGTTATCGTTGACTTTCTAAAAGACAATGATGAAGTTTCTAATGTTAATGTACTTGCAAATTTTAATAATGTTATTGAAGCAAATATAGTACAAGCAGGAATTTCTGTACCGATGCCTGATGTATTCTTCACAGAATATTCAACAAGTGATTATGATCAAATTAAAATTATTGAGGGTAAAGCTGCAAGTGAATTGTTAGATAATGAAGTAATATTCAGTTATGGTAAGAGTAAACTAAACAATGTCTCACTAGGTGATACCTTGATTATTAGTACAGACCAAGGAATTAGAGAGATGGTTATAGCTGGAATTGGTGTTGATTTAACATTTAATCTAGATACTATCTCTATAAATAGGTTTTGGACATCAAAAGCTACAGTAGAA